>Ga0209489_102080_pt1 | contig 41157 bp, 18 predicted proteins | sample SiratrowhiteBW_FD_187527 | JGI IMG/M metagenome (GOLD analysis project Ga0209489, IMG submission 187527) | Root nodule microbial communities of legume samples collected from California, USA - Siratro white BW (SPAdes) (version 2) | ecosystem: Host-associated > Plants > Roots > Nodule | place...
AAAAAAAAAAAAAAAAAAATACTTTACTACAATGAATTAACATTAAAATAAATTTTGATAGAATATAATAACTTTACTTGGCTCGATCATTATTGATGCTGCATATCATTAGCACATTGCAAAAGTTTTTTATTAGTATTAAAATTTATCTTTGTCCATCTTCAAATTCGCTCATTTATAATTTAAGATCTTCATGTTTTTCGACAACAAACATTTTGTATGGGTAATAAAGCAATAGTGAAGTCTATATACTATCTATGTCTCTAAAAAGAAATTGATAAATCTTTTACGTATTAGCAGCAATGACATGTAATATAGATAATCATTTTATTTTACTTATGTTTGGTCTAATGGTCTCAATTTGATGTCCCATGTTGCAAGGACCCACAAAATAAATATTCCAAAACAAATAATCTTATCAAAAAGAGAGGGGTCATGCTTACAGAAGAACGAGATTGGAGTTTCCTCCTCAATAACTGCCGAATAACACCTCCAGCCATCTCAGTTCAGACTGCAATCCATTCATATAAAAATTACAGAAAGTAACTAAATACCTCCAACCAAGTATAAAAGATAAAATTCTACAAATATGGCTAAGGATCCTGACAAAGACAGCATCACCAAAAAGTTCAAATAAGATAAGAGTAAATGTTATCAACTGTTTCTGCAATGAAGAATAAGACTAAAAACCCAAAAATGAAAATTTGCCAGGAAAAATACTAGCAAATTTTATAGTTTAGATTATGATGAGACGATCTACTGAGAAAAAACATTTTTTTTTTCTCAGTTTGGATAAACTTCTAATAATATAAGAAAATCAGGTCAAATGAATTAAGTTTCCCTATAAGTTAAAATTAACTTACGCAAGTCAACTTTTGCAGAAGTTAAATCAGAAATCTTACATGGGCCTTTTTTTGGACAAAACTTCTCTATAAGGACTTCTAGAAGAGAAAAACAAGAAGAAAAAATGAAATGAACTGCTCCACAAGTTAAGACTAGCTTATGCATAAGACAATTGTAGAAGTTATAGTTTCTCTAAATTTTTATTTTATTACTTGTGCATTAGTTAAAAATAACTTATGGAGAAGTTAATTTCATTTGTTTTCTTTTTATTTTTATCTTTTAGAAGTTCTTATGGAGCAGTTTGCTCAAACAGACCCAAGGGCATAACTTAACCTTTACAATATGATAGAAGTTGAAAGGTCTATTTGGATCAAACTTCTCAAAACCTCTCGCAGAAGAAAATAAGAAGCAAAAATGAAAAAAAAAAAACAATTATATAGAGCTTCTAGGAAGTAGCTCATGGAGAATCCTTCTTTTATTTTTTCTTCTTATTTTCTTCTACTATAAGTGTTTCTAAAGATATTTACCAGAACAGGTCCTAATTCATTTTACCTTCTTATTTCCTTGAAGTAAAAGTGTCCATAAAAAAAGGTTTATCCAAGCAAAACCTTACCCTCTCTATACCATACAGTCTAATTCTTGATGAAAAACATTGACTACAAGATCGAGAAAGTATTAGACAAGATAAGACAAAGGACAAGTATCTACAAGACGAAAGAGACATTAATATTAAAACATCGTGAATAATTAACACAATAAGTTTTACGATTTAATTGGCATCACCCCTCAGTCCTGATTTCAAGCAACTGAAAGTACAGAGCTTTTTGTTTAATTGTAAAAGAAAGCATTACCTAAAAAGTGCAATAGTCTATTTAAATTGTGTAATTTCAGGCATTTTCAGCACCAATTACGAAACTAAACACAAATTAAGGTCCCAAGAATAAAACAAAACACATATTAAGGAAAAAAAAAAAAATAGGTAGTTACATAAGCAGAAACACAGCAACATCAACAACCAACACATTCAAATGAAATCTCAATAGGGCATATGATTTGTCTGCAACAACATAAAACCAGGAACCACGGTTCAATCCAGAAAACGAAGCTTCGAGCACCCAAATGGGAAGTAATAGAAAGAAAATAGATAACAAATTGTTGCACGTGCAAATGCATACACAGATGAAAATTGCAAAACCCGTAATTAAGAAGTGGGTCACAGATCCGAGTTGCAGTGATTGCAGAACATTTAAAAAACAAAAAATAAACTAAGAAAAAAACGGGAAATGAAGAGAAAGGGAAAAAGGGACTTACGAAAGGCAAGCTCTCGAATGGGAACTGAGGATCTAACGAGGAATGAACAGAAAGTGAAGAAGAAAGAAAAAAGAGAGAGAAACTGCGAAAGAGAAGCTACACGCTTCTATTGTGCCAGCCACGAGAATCGCTCTGGGCTCCTGGGCCTTATTCGCAGGCCTTCTTAGGTTTTTGCTACAACTTTTTTTATTCTTTTTAGGCGTATGTTAACTATACCTTCCTCAACAAAATTGTTTCTTGCACCCTTCAATTTGAACCCGCACCATTACAATTTTCAAAATAACTATTTTACCATTTTTAAGTAATTTTCAAATTATTTGTTTTGAACAAAAATTTCAGGGACATACTTTCTAAAATTTATGAAATATATTATGGAACATACTTTTTAGAATAAAGTAAGATTTTTGAAACAAAATTTTTAAAATAAAATTTTCGGAAAATAAAAAAGCAAGAATACATTTCATAACAAGTTTTTTAGAATAGCATTTCTGAAATTTTCAAAAGTTTGAAAAAAGATATCTGACCTAGATTTAATAACTCATGTAGTTACTCAAAGAGTTACATAAAGAAAAAAATGCATTTAGTGCTAGATAAAGAATATTTAATGCATCTTCAAGTCAAATACAAAAGAATTGGAAACGACTATTTTCTTACTAATATCTATAAATAGAAAATATTTTAAATAATAAAGCTCAATTATGATTAATATTGATTAGATGAACTTTAACTATTAATATATATGATAATCAATAAAAGTAAATATTTAAAATATGTAATATTATTTCTATGAAGCCAATGCATTCATTCATTAAGACGTATATTAGTGTATTTAAAGTATCTTTTTAACTATTTTTATACTTTTATGTATTTAGTTTATTAATTATATAATTAGTATAAGTAGTTGTCAGGACATTGCAATTTCCATTTATTTATTTGAAATATTAATTTTATAATTTATTCTTTTATTATTAACTTTTATAAAATAAAACTAATCTACATTTTATTTTGTTATTTTAAAATAATATGAATATATATATATATATATATATATATATATATATATATATATATATTAAATTGTTTACAAAGATTTTATGAGGCTTTTTTTGCAAAAATATTAGTAGAAAAACATACTTACAAATTCAATATCAAAAGAAAGAATAATTGAGGAATTTTTATATAAGGAATTATTTCTAAATTTAAAATTAATAGGAAAATTAAATGTGAGATTTAAATTTACATTAAAAAGTACTTGGTTTTTAAATGTATTATTTTCAAGAAAATTTGTTATGTATTTTCATAAAATTTTATTTGTGGATTTTTTTTTTCATTTGAAAATTTCCTGCATATAATTTTTTTCATGAAATTCCTTATGAATTTTCAAATTCTAAGGTAACTAATTATTTATGAGCATGTACCAATCAAAATCTATAGGAAAAATAGTAAAAACTCATTTCTTATAGATTTTTATAAGAAAATTGTGGAAAAGTAATCTCACAAAAAATAAAAAGCTATAGTATTATCACTGTGTAGTCAAGAATAGTTGAGTTCAAAGAATACTTAATTAGGAGCGATCGTATTTTGAAAAATACTATGTGTTTAGCTAAGAGTGATTGAGATATGAAAAATTGTATTATATTAACATCATTAATTTGCCAGTGAAAATTGATCGTGTTGATTAAGAACATAACATAATTTGAGTTTAGACAAACTAATATAAAAACATCTAATATAAATCTCTCTCACCCTTGTCTCTTTTAATTGTAGTTTTTTAATGTTCAACTAACCAAATAACTAAAGTTTTGCTAAAATGAGTTTTTAAAAGTGTTTTTGGCAGTGCATTTGTCAACTTGGAGTTACGTCTATTGATCTTCATCAAACGTTACTCTTACAAAGATTTCTTTGTAGTGTGTTTGTCAAGTTAAAACTCCGTCTAACCACTATTACCAAACATTCATTTGAGAATTTTTTGAAAGTTTTAAATACATAATCTAATCCTTCCTTCTTGTGTATTTCACTTGTTTTTACATGTAGATAGCATTAAAACAAAGGTCACACAACTGAAGAATGTTACAAGGTACATGATATAATAGAAGAACTTGTAAGTACTATTACATTGGCTTATTCTGTGCACCACAATGAGGTTAGAAGAGGGCAAGAAGGACATGGTTGAGGAAATTAAATGAATTTCAGAGAAGAAGATGAGGAAATCACTAGGAGGAAGAAAGAGCTTAGTTAGCTAATCAAGAGCTAGTCGTAGACCAACCTCAACAAAATTTCAGAAAGGTTAAAAAAGTTCTAAACATTATCATTATTGCATTTTCTAGTGGGGGAAGTTCCAGTTTGATAAGGAAAAGACATCTTCAAAACATCAACTTATTAAATCTCCTCCCGTCAAGATCTCTCCCCTAGTCAAGTTTTCAAATAAGGATCTCAGTATAAAGGATCATGTACAAGATGATCCCTCATTGTTATATAGTCACGATAGTTAATATGTTGATATATTGACAACGTTTGGTACTAGTGAGGCACATTAAGCACTCATGGTTCAATATATTCTTGTAGAGGTTGATATTCTTACAATGTCCTTATTGTATGACAAACACTTAATCAACTTAGAGCCATAGTATCCACTCCACTCATGGCAATGAAATTTCCTAGAGAGAAAGGAGTCATCATAGTATTAAAGTTAATCCCAAAAATACGAGAATGTTATGCTCAAAGCTTAAAGGTCACTCCCTGCTCTTTGAAAGTATCTCTGACTAGTTAATCAACTCAAATTGAAATATTGGATCTTTTAGATAATATGATAAATGAAGAAAACAAGGTTTAGAAACAATGTCATAATGTCAGGCTCAAATAAGATCATTCAAACTCATTTGAAGAAGGGACTGACCTTGATACTAAAGTTGAGTTTAAGATAGGTTTCTCTATTTTCGATAAACCAAGGATAAATTTGTAAATCGGCCTCCAACCAACTCAATACATCGGAGTGGGTTGAACACAAAGTAATGTGCTTGGAGAATAAACAGAACGAGTCCTGGTACAAAATGTTGATATATTTGCATGAAGTTTGATAGATATGCCAGGAATTGATCTCGATTTCACATGTCACGATTTGGTCATCCTCCCTCAAGTCAAACTAATAGCTTAAAGAAGAAGAAAACTTGAAGAAGAGTGTCGTTAAGCAATTGATAATGAAGTCAACCAATTATTGAAAATTGACTTTATTAGGAAGATTACATACACAACATGACTTGCAAATGTTGTTATGATCAGAAAATCGAACGACAAGTGGATGATATGCATTGATTACACAAATTTAAACAAGGAATGTCCCAAAGACATACTCATTGTCGAATATAAATTGACCCGTTGAAAACACAACCACTAATAAGATGCTCAACTTCATTGATGCTTATTTAAGATATAATCAAATTAGAATGTATCCACCCAATACAAATAAAATTTCTTTCTTGACTGAAGGACTAACTTTTGTTACAAAGTCATGTCCTTTGAGCTTAAAAGAGCAGGAATAACATACTAGAGACTCATTATTAAAGTGTTTAAAGACCTCATCAGTCACACCATGGAAATGTACATTGTTGACATGATTGTCATATCAAACATAGCTAAAGACCATCCACATCACCTTGAATAGGTTGTTTTTCAAGGCACGACAACACAATATGCGCCTAAATCTAGAAAAATGTGTTTTTGGCATCAAAGATGGAAAATTTCATGATTTTATGATTACTCAATGAGGCATAAATGTGGTACCACCTTGAACATGATGAGTCCAATTAATTTAAAAGAGGTTTAATGCCTTATTGGAAAACTTCCTTTCCTCTCTAAATTCCTTCCAAGGTTAGTAGAAAAAGCAAAATCCCTTTTTAAACTTTTAAAAGGTTAAAAAAAATTGCATGCGACAATAATTTGAGGAAATGTCTTAGAAATTAAGTAAGACATTGCTTTCTTACCAATACTTGCTACCCACCGTCCAAATCAGTCTTTGTTAAGACAAAACTTCATTACCTTATAGTTTTGATTTAGTGTCTAAACCAACAAGGCATGAAGTTGTATATATCAAGGGGAAGATCAAATCATACCAGCGCATCATCGATTAGACAATAAGAAATTGTTGATCAACAACAACATCTATAGGAAAATGAAGAACAGATGAAAGAATATTGAACAAACATTTCACATCATTTGATAAGTATTGAGGAGTGTTAGATGAAAGGAGCATTACAAAAACCAACCCAAACGTCTAATAAAGAATTAAAAGAGCATCAAATGATACGTGCACTGGAGACTTCAATCCAATGCCAGATCAAATAATATTTCTTCAAGAAGATTGCCTTTACATTTATTTTCAAGAAGTATCGCATCAAATATCAACATTCAAATATTTCTTGGGATGAGTTAAAGCCGCAAGGACTAACAACTCTCCTAACACAGCTACATTTTAAACTGTGACTCAACTACTTACCTTATATGATGTGTATTTTTAGCATATGAAGGTACAAAAGACTCTACTATTAAGGGAAGCATATACTGTCAGTCATTCAAGAGATTGCATTAAGAAGAAGAAATTTTAAAAGATGCAGTAAATGTAATGGTCAAGTTCGAAGCTCTTAAGAAGCAATAAAGTCAAAGAAGAACTAAAGTTGTGACATCTTTCTTAATTTATATATATAGGTATTTATTTGCACTTTGAGTTTTCACATACAAATTATATTGAGATTTGAAAATTTTCGTCTGGTATGAATGATGTGATACAAAAAATAAAAATAAATATAATTTTCCTTTTATTTTTCTAGGCTTTGTTTGGACATTAGTTTAGGGAAGGAATGAGTTTGTCTATTCCTTTCCCACCATGAACTCTATATAAGAAGATCTATTGCACTCATTTTGGTGGACTTGGAAATGAATAGAAATTTTTGAAATCTTGAGTGTGTCATATCTCAAGTGGTGTTTCTCCTTTGCTTATCCTAGAGTGGTGTTTCTTAGCTTATCTCTTGGTGGCACATTGGGGTTCATCAAGAATAGAAAGTGGAGAGTTACTCTCTTAGAATTTCTTATCTTGTGAGCTAGGTCACAAGTGGTGTTCACCATCTTACTTATCTTATGGTGTTGAGTGGCGCAAGGTTCTTCCCAATTCATGGCATCGATTCTTATCTTGCTGGTTAGGTCACAAGTGGTGAATCACCATCTTTCTTATATCATGAATTTGCATGCCATAAGATGTTGTTCTAATTGCTAGCGTTATCTTGTTTCTTGCATTTTCTTTATATGTTTTTTTTTTTCATTTCCATAAACTTTCAAAATCACATTCATCCAATAATTCATCAAGAACCCATCCAAGAATTCATCTAAAAGTCTCTCCTTGAAGCTTGAGTGGAACGATCATACAACTCAAGCCTTTTCTTCCTTGCAATTACACTTTAGGCTTTCGCATTGCACCTCCAACTTTGGAAGTTTATACATCAATGAATGAATTAGACGATAAACATGTTTTGTTTAGTATGTACAAATATATACTTCGAAAGAAATCCTTTCATGTAATTGTTGTAGGCTAAAAGATAAATTACTTTCGTGAAATATTTAAAATAAATCTAATTGGTAGTTAATCATGAATTAAATATAAGTTCTAAGGTGTACCAAAACTTCATGAACTCAATAGTGATTGGATGTAAAAATTCCTACTAAAGATTTAATTTATAGGAATAACACGAAATATTGGTATTTCATAAAAGAAAAATACAATGTAACAACGAACTAAGAGATTTAATTAGAGAAATTGACTAGACTTATGGACTCAGAGGCTTATACACATATGGACTCAGAGGCTTATACACATGTTTAAATATACACATATTCATGACTTTTAATATAGATCCATATATATTCATGATACAAGCGTCATGAATTATAGTACTGATTCTTTCTTACAGACTTTCTTATTCTTGCGATGGTATCGAGAGTTAAGAAAGGTTGGACAAGGATATGATAACTATGAAAGAAAGAACAAAGAATATGATAACATGGAAGAATGCTTTTTTATTGAATGTATATCTATTTGTTTACAATAGCTCACTTAATATAAAATTCTAGGAAACTAAATATGGAAATTATTCTAAATAAATATATTTGATATTCTTTGATATTCTCTGATACTCCCTTGATTATCTTTGATATTCTATTGATTTGTTTCTTTGATACTCCCTTGATTATCTCTCTGATATTCTTACCATATTCTCTTATATTTTCTTGATTATCTCTGATATTCTACTGATTTGATTTGTTTCCCTAATAATAATATTCTAACACTTATCACCTATTTCTTTCCATACTGCATCTACAAAATTTAGTAATATTTTATCATCTATTTACATATTACATTTCTCTATAATATTACTTGTGTTATTATACTAAAGCAGCAATAAAGTTGTTAATGGATTAGTCTGCATAGTTAGTGACAGACAGGAAGAGACAACAATGGGTCCGTCTATGACTAAAGGAAGGTTCAAATTTGTGGTGAAAGTTAACATTGAACAATCTATCCCTTGAAATGTGATGGTGTTATTCATTGTTCTATAGTCCAATCAGCTCCTAAGAAAGAGACAAAAATGTTTGCTATGAAAGGATTAATGTTGCTTGGAACATTCATTATGTTATGATTGTCAATACCCAATTTCGTCCGGACAAATAATTATTTCAAAATAAAAATTGAAAATTAAAATATGCACTTTTATCATATTTTGTGATTTAAATAAATAAATAAATAGACATAGAGATTTAGTTTTAACTCAAGAATAAAGTTTTAAACTAAAATTCGTAAAAAAAAAGGATAAAAAGCAAAGAAAATGTGTGTTGGGTTTGTTTTAAAATAACTGCAGTAAATAATAAAGAGAAAGAATAAAAATTTGAAGAAAATCCAACCCATTAAGAAATAAATTGTCTTTGAATAAAACTCAAATGAATAAAGGGTTCATTTTGAAAAAAAAGTAATAAAGTAAATTAGTTTGTTGAGGTCTAGTCCATTGAATAATCTGACAGCCTTTACAAGCACCTATTTTTAATGCACGAAAATTAATTTAAAATTAAAAAAATAATTCATGGAAATTTGAACAGCGGGAGAAATTTGATAATAATTGGTGATTATTCTACTTAATTACAAATAATAATATTAATGGAATATTATTATGCTTAATTATGGTAATAATGGGTGATTATTTTGCTTAATTACAAATAAACCTGATTGATTCTTCCCATTAAACTGAATATAGTGGACAAATTCATTAATAGGGGTAGAGAAATTGAGGGGTCTAAACAAATTTTATAAAGGAACAAGACCAAAATAAGAAACAGACATTTTGGAGTGAGCACTAGAATTACATAGGAAAAATATTGGAGAGATACTGAAAAGGATCCCGGGCATATGTGGTAGACAGAAAATTGGGAGGTTGGAATTCAGAGAAAAGGCGAGCACGTTTTTTTGATGATCTTCAACTGGTATGTTTTGATTGCTTGATCTCATATGCATATGTGATTGTTCTATTTGAGAGCTACTATGGTATCTTGAGATTCAACCCTTATCGCTTTGATTCTTTTTAAAAAATAATTAAAAAATATAAAATATTTTCAAAAGTTGTTAATAAAAAAGGAACATGTTTTTGAGGATCTTCAACTAGGATGTTCTAATTGTTTGATCTCATATACTTCATATGCACATGTGATTGCCTTGTTTGAGAGCTACTACACGTACCCTAAGATTCAGCCCTTATAGCTTTAAATTTTTTTAAAAACTAAAATATAAAACATTTTCGAATTCTCAAGAAGGATATAAGATGCTTCCTAAAAACTTAATGAATTATCAATTTTTGGAAAAAAAGTAAAAAATAATAAAACCGTATTTCTTTAATAAAAAAATGTGAACCAATTTTAAAAAATATAAACAATATAAATTTAAAAAAAAGGTAAAAATGTAAAAGTTTCTAAACAACTTTAAAAATAATTAAAAAAAGATAAAACATTCTCAAAAATAATAAAAATATATGATTTCGAAAAAAATAAAATACAAAACAGTTTTAATAATAAAAAATCATAAAAAGTATAAAATTAAAAAAAAATATTTTCAAATAAAATGACGAAAATACAAAATTTCTAAAAAGAGGAAATATCCAATATCATTAATCATTTTTTTTTTCAAATTAGAACTACGTGAACCCTGATTTTCTATCTAATTTTCTATCATGGATAGAGATACGTAGGACCAAAGTCAATCCTTATCGGGCCCAAAAAAAATATATGTTTATTAGCATGTTTTTTTTTTCTTGTTTATTTATTTGTTTTGTTTTTATATTTTGTTTGTTTTGTTATTTTATTTGTCTTTATTCATATTATTATTGTTATTATTTGGAAAAATTACATTTTGTAAAACTACACTTATTTTTACTCATTTAATTAAAGGTACTGTCTTAGGGCAGACGTTATGAGTTGCTAATACCTTCCCCACATGTAACCGACTCCCGAATCTTGAATCTGGTTCATAAACATTTTAATTTTTGGTTTTTCTAAACTATGATGGCGACTCGAATTTTTATTTTTTTTTTAAATAAATTTTTTTGATCGTCCCATCATGATCCCGTTGCGACAATGATATCTCTTTAATTTCATTCTTGTATGTCAATTCAAAAAATAAAAGGAAAATAGGAAGGTAACATATATACATGTTAAGATAGTATTGCATCAAAACAGAAGAATACAATGAAACTGATTTATTAGGCAATTTGGAGTAACTATTTAAATGTTTTTTAAAAGGTACATACTATATCAAATTAATAAGTAGATGAAATTTGATTTCTCTGGTTATTAGGAGAATTTCTGAAGAAAATACAATACATATAATCAATAGTTGAATCATTAAGAAACAACATTATTAATAATATAAGGAATAACTTTTGCACTAAATGGTCAAGATAAATGAGTAATTCCACATAATCTCATCACCAACACTTTGACTCATTTAATCCTTAACGATTCAATCTTCTACTGACAAGTATTTCAATTTGGTACAACATGATCAAGCGACACACTCCAAATAGTAAAATTATAACCAAAAATCAATATAATAGAATGCAGAAAAACTCAAAAGAATTCAGTTAAACTAGTCATAGAAATCAGTGATCGAATTATACAATAATATCAATACTATTTATCATGAAAACCAATATAGGATTAGTTAAACGTTTGTGATAATATAGTATAAGGAAATCAATATACTTTGTTCTAAAGATTCGTGAAAAGAATTTGTGGCAAGAATTTCTTTTAAACGAGTCAGTATAAAAATCCATTCAAAAATCTATATGAAAACCAATGCACAAGGTAGAATTCTAAGTATATCAAATTAAATATCTAACAGCCATGAAAATTAGTAAGACTTCCTGAAATCATTTATAGTTGAGGTTTAGGAATACCACAGTAAAAATAAAATAGATAGTGTGTGTATATATCCTCTCCCATAACTTTGAAGGTTAAAGTTAGATTTTTGTCCTTCTTTCTCTTTTGCACTTTCACTTTGCCTTTTTCTTTTACTGTTTTTGGTTATTTTCTTTAACTGCTTTTCTATACCAAACTTGTGATTCATTGCCCTTTATTTAGAAAATATTTTGTAATCATTACTATTGGTTCTATTTTAATAGTTAATTGTAATGTAATTGTGAAGTTTTGCTTGGTCTAATGGTAGAGGTTTTGGTAGTGTGAAAATCTTGACATGACATAATGAAATGATTAAAAATGAAGTTTATTTTATTTATAGCATAAATACTTATACATTTATCTATTTTGAAATTTATCTTTTCTTTAAGAGATAAGTCATTTGTTCATTATTTTGAAAAATTCTTCGTTTTTAAATCTAGCGAGAAACTAAATTATCATAAATTTTACAGATTTGTTCCTGAGTCACTTAATAATTAAAACAACATTTCTAAATTATTAATTTGATTGATAGAAGTTGTAAATAAATTAATTCTAAAAATGAGTCAGTCTTTCGTAATTGATTTAAGGAAATGATTAAATGAAATTAAAAAACATAGTTTAATTTAGAAATAATAGATGTGAATAAGCTCAAAACCATTTCCGTTTTTATATAAAGAACATATTAGATATTCATTAGTTTTCCTTTTTGTTAGATGAATTTATAGAGATTAGCATGATAATAGAATCAACACAATATCATGTTAGATGATCTTATAATGTATGGTGGTCTTCATCATATGAATAGTGATAAACGAATGACTTTTGTATGGACTTACACTTAGACGAATCCAGCTTATAACAAATTAGACGATCCTTATATATGATCTGGTATTTAGACAATTATGTCCTTCTTACTCCATATGGGTGAACTGGTGTGCCAGACACCTTTCTAATTCAATGCTTATGTTTCCAATTATTTCTTATATGTTTCAAACTTAGACTTTTTTTGAAACTACTATAGAAGTTTTTCACATAATTACCTTCTCTTCTTTAACAACCTTTGATCTTCTAATATAGGAGTTTTATATTTTGAAGATAAAATATACAACTGCAAATTTAAATTATTTGAGATTATAACAAATAGTCTATGCTTCTAATAGGCTATTAGACGATCCAGTTGTATATGAGGAAATGTCCTTCCTCTCCAGATAGGTGAACTTGTGTGTCAGGCACCTTTCTAACTCAATGCTTATGTTTTCCATTGTTTCTTAGGTGTTTCAAAGTCGGACTTTTGTCAAAACTACTATAGAAGTTTTTCACATAATTACTTTTTCTTCCTTAACAACCTTTGATCCTTAGTTCCTTATAGGAGTTTTATCTTTTGAAGATAAAATATACAACTGCAAATTTAAATGATTTGAGAGTATAACAAATAGTCTATGCTTCTAATAGACTATTAGACGATTCAGTTGTATTTGATAAAATATTATATATATATATATATATATTCATCTATTTATTTATATCTGAGTATTACAATTATTGTATCTGGAAATACTAAAAAATTTGGGATGTTACAGAAGCTTCTCAACGGATATAAATAGTCTCTCAACAATTATATTCTTTTAGCAACTATATAATGCATACAATCAAGAAGAAGAAAAAGAGAGAGCAAAGGATGCACTGTGCAAAAATACAATAAAAAATAAAAATGCAATCTGCAAAAGCTTCTAAAAGGGATACCAACGCTTAGAGTAAGAGTATTGCCAAAAAATGTAGGGATCCATGAAAGCTTAGAAGAGAACACAAAATGTGTCTTTTTTGTCACCTAAGAGAGTGAACCTTCATCTTATATTGGGAAAAAGATTTAACTCCCCCCTAAAGTGAGAAATAATCTGGACTAGGAGATAAATTCTAAAGCTTGTATTCGTTGTAAGATGCAAACCCTTCCCTTTGTTAAACAAAATGTCCAAACAATCATTCAAGTCTTCAACCTTCCCTATGTTAGCCAAGAGTGGCTAAAGAGTGTTAAACAATACTCAAGGTGTTAGCTAGAAGTGACTTGAGTAAAAAGTACTCAATGTTGAGTCAGGAGTGACTAGATTCAAGAATACTCAGTGTTGAGCTTAGAGAGGCTAGTGTTAAGAATACCCAGTGTTAGCTAGGAGTGACTTGAGAAAATAATACTTAAGAGATTAATCAAGAATAGTTACGAGTCTAAATAACACTCCACATATATACAGCATTAGTTTACTTAGTTGAATTTGACTGCGTTAGTCTAGAACTAGATGTAATTTGTTACGACACATAATCATTATAAATTATTGTGTGCAACTTTTTTCTTTTTTATTATTTTTTACCTTGCATATTATTATCATACAAACTAATACGAACTAACCCAAAGAGAACTAATACATGAGAACTTATTATATTAAAAATATTTTGTTGAACATTTTGAACTAAGTAACTAATCTACATATGTACATCGTCAAACGCTAAATATATTTAATTGATCCTCAAAATGTAACCTCCCTTATTATTTGTCTCAAAACATAGAACTTTCTACTATCATATGTCGCAGGCATCCATTTTTAAGTATCATTACAAGTGTTTATTTGTTGTTATTAAGCATAGTTGCAAGATGAGTAATTTTCGATTTAGGTACCTAAATGGAATTCGGTCCTTTCACATTAGTTGTCTAGACGATGAAAAAAAAAAAAATCATGATTTTTCTTTTGATGATGTTTCTCTTCCTTACAGGCAATTCATGGTTTATTGTAGGATTTTTTGAATGTTGTTATTAGAAGATTAAGTCTTTTATCTCCTATAGCGGTTTGAGAAATGACTTTCCTCAATGTTGTGTTTTCGCTAGTAGATCATCTATTGTTTTAATTGCATATACTAAGGATAGATCATTCTTGCAGTTTTGATTTTTGAAAATATTTCCTTTTAATCTTTTCAAAGTTCATACTTTGATTTGCAATATTTTGTTTTAGAATCTTATTTTTTAATATATATACTTTTCATTGTTGTGTTTTATTTTGAGGTTTTTTTAGCAGAATCATTTGATCATTCAGACCTAACCTTCGAAGCCTCGAGTTCTTTAGTCACATTTTTCTTTAACACTTATAAAATTTTGAAATTCGAGAAGTAGTAAAATTGTTAGCATTAAACACAAAGTAAATCATTAAAATACACCTCTTCATTGGATTCATCAAACGATTGTCTATAAATTAGGATAGTCGTGAGATAAATTTAAGCTTCTTATTTTGCTTCCTTGGAATCTAACAAATCAAGGTCTTCACATGTGACGTGAAACTTATCTTCGTCATTTTCTGGAAGAACTTTGAGTTAAAATGTTTTGGCTTTTGATATGGATTCTGACCTAAAATGTTTTGGCTTTTTGCAATCATAACACATCACTTGTTTCTTTTCTTTACAATTTTTTTTAGCTTTGCTATGATTCATCTCTCTACCTTTATGGCCTCCTTTCTTTCTAAACATCTTGTTTAACTTCTTCATGAGAAAGGAGATTTTGTCTTCCTCAGCTAATTGTACTTTGTCTGCTGTAACGTATGACGCCTCTTTTATGTTGAAAGTTTTAGCGGATAACAATAATGATGGGATAATTATTTAAGCTTTAACATAAACCGAGAGTCTTTGGCTTATATACAATATGTTAAATCCTATCAATCTAATTCTAGTACATACAGGTTGCTAGCATATTCGGCACATTACATCCAAGAGAAAAAGTATCCAAGAATTTCCTATATTTTCTTTAAACTTTTTCTTTAAGCTTTTAATATGTGAGATAATGTTGTATATTTTGTTTTTTAAAATATTAATTCCTTATTTTAGTAAGAAAATTATTGAGTGATTACTAACAACAAATATTTAGTTTACTCAGTCATTTAAATCTGGCTTCCCCCATCCCCTAAAAATGTTTTAAATATCCTTGCAATTATTATAAACAGATATTTTAGTGAAGGTTTCAACAAAACTTCTCTTCCACATTTTCTTGTCTTCGTAAATTTCTTAGTATCACTTAAAAATTTGTTAGTTCTATTGCTCCAAATTATTTCTAGGAAGAACATGTTATATGTTATACATCCTAAGAGACATTCGCATCATGCGAAAGAGCAAAGTAAAGTTTGATGCCTCCAACTTTTTATCTTTTTTTACTGACTACGTGGCTTTTTGGAAGATATAAAGTGTGTAAATTGAGATAGATTGAACAAATGAAGGCTCTGGATTCTAAATTAACTAATTCGAAATTTAAAAGAGATGCAAATTGAGATTATGGGGAGTACAGGAATAAATAAATAGCATGCAATAAATTCAATCAGGAGAATGGTTCATTGTTGGACTGTAGGAATAAATAAATAGCATGTAAATAAATTCAATCAGGAGAATGGTTCAGATGAAAAATAACCTTTATCACATAACCTTTATCTTGGTTTTGTATGAGGGTTGACAATAAAACTGCAAATAGAGATTTAAGTTGTATTTAAACCAAAGAAACCAGAAGTTGCCAACGGATATATAGCAACCGAGCCTACCGTGTGAAAACAAAATTAGCTGGTCTCTCTAGGAAGAATGGTTGAAAACTACATTGATATTTACCGGTTGTACTTTCCGTAGCAAAGAAGGGTTCATCAGTTTTATCCTCATTTGTGGGGCTCACAAGAATGCGTTTTATCTCATTTAGCCTCTCCCTACATTTGTAACATTATACAGTAATATAACTTTTGTGACATCTAACATTTTCAAACAACTTTTTCGTAAACTACAATTAGATTGAAGTACAAAATAAATCGAACTATATACACAATTGAATTAGATATTGTGATTCAAGTTTCCATTTACAGAAGTTGTTGTCGTTCCAGCACTCAAATATAATGATCAGTGCAACTACAGTAAGACAGTAAAACAAAAATTTGATCAAATGATGCTTCCTTACTTACCTAAGGAATGAAGCAACGCCTGATTCAAGGGACACGAAAAAACACATTGAAATTTTATCTTCAGGGGTAAAAGCACATCCGTAACCTTTTAAGTCCAGAACTCTTGCATTATTGTTCATTGAGCTGTGATTCAAATATATGATTGTAATTGACCTACGAAATCCATCATAGCATTCAGAAATTACTTTGTTCTATGAATCATGGTTTTCCAAAATCAAACTTCAAGAACTAATTTTCTTTTACATTCGGAACCTGAAACTCATAATGCATAAGTATCTACTAAGCAGTTAGAAATCCGAGAAAAGAAAATCCTAATTATATAACTACCAATCAACCCAGCACAAACATTTTATATATAAAAAAATGGATTATGCAATGTAAACTCTTTCTTAACTTTATTTTTTCGTAATTAAAAGATATTATCATCTTAAATTCAGCAGATATTTAACGGCTTGCATAACAAAGAGTGTTTTTTCACACAGCAAGAAGTTTAAAGAAACATGGGCATCATATCAAATCTTAAAGTCAAATAAACATTCACATTTAGACCAAAGCTGAGGAGGGTAAACTACATATTCCCTTAATTCAGGGGATTTGTCATAGGGTCCACATTAAGAACATATATTTTTACTGACCTGGTTCACCAAATCCATATATTTGTACAGTACAGACATCCACTTCCTACAAAGTATATGACAAAAATTAAGGAACTTCGCTGCAGAAATTTTCAATTCATTATGGGGTCTATTTGGATAAATTGCCCCTCGAGCAGTTATAGGACACTAAAATAAAAAGAAAAAAAAAAGAAAAAAGTTTCTCAGCAAACTAAAATTAGCTTATGCGTTAGTTAACATTTACTTTTTTCGAGAAGCTAAGATAACATCTATAATAATAATGTATGTATAAGCTAATTTTAGTTCATGGAAAAGCTTTTTCTTTTTCCTTCTTCCTTCTTGATTTCTTCTCCTATTAATGTTTACAGAAAAGTTCATTCAAACAAACCCTAAGAACATGATTATGCTGTTTCAAACCAGAGTCTAACCTTTCATTTTAATAAAGGTGCATACGGAGCAGGGCAGGGAGATATACTGTCATCTGGAAGCTGGTTTATGAAATCAATTGTTGCATGCAAACAGGCATGAAGCATCTTTTTTTCCAGCCTAACAAATTGGGTAGCAACTCGCTTCTTTGGATTCAGATTACCAACTGTCAGCTAATGAAATATATATTTGTCAATGAATAAGTTGACAAGTCTTACATTACATTATAGTCAACTTCCAATGATAGAAATAGTACCATAGATTCATCTTCAGCCAATGTTGTAGGGTACCCAGCTAGCCGAGTCTTGAAATAATCTGCCAGCTGCTCCAGCACAGCCCGTTCCATACAAGGGCTTACCTATAATGTATAAAAGAGGTACTCTCTCCATTTAATTAAGAATAATTGTTTTGAAAAGGAAATAAAAACATATTCTAATTAATAACAGCACTTCCAAGAACAAACCCTCATGTAATGTAATATATATGAAAGAGGCAAATGAATCAGACAAATACTGGACTGTGATCATGACATTCTTAAAAATTTTCAAATTCAAACAAGGAAAGCAAAGGATGAAACAGACTTACAGGACAAACTGGACCTTGAGAGGAGATTACAGATTGCATCTCAGAAGGATCTGAAACATAGCCCAAGCGCAGATACGGAAGCATATCTAAGAGAGCTTCCCTTTCCTTCCCAGAATATACCTGCACAAAAGTTGAAATAAGGAATTAATGATAAAATTCACTAAATAACCTTAAACAATAGTAGGTTCAGTATCAATACACGAAAAACTTGAACTGATAACTTTCCATTCCTTTGAGCCACCATTCTTTTATCTTGATATTGCGGATCTTCAGTATTTAAAGCTGCCTGGGACAGTTGTATCAACAAGGTTAAATTTGAATTTAAACAAAATACTGGAAAAAACGAAAGTAAAAGTCCAACTCATACCTCAACTATTAGACGATCATTGGAATTATTTTCGTCAACAAAACCATAGTTTATAAGTAACTTTGAGTTAGGTTGAGGGCCACACCTGAAAATGACCAACTGCCAAATCTTATAACCTAGTTTCTTTCTACAAAGAACAAAAAGTCCTCAAACCATGTGCTTTTCCAATTACATGCAATAAAATAAAGTAATATACCAGACAACAATCGGGTCCCCAGCTTTATATGGGCGATCAACTGCAAGCTCAACAGCACCATCAACAGCAGTTAACATTGCCTTGCAGTTGCTTTGGTAGGACAGTAAAGGAGGTCCCAAGGGAACTAAAGCAAATCTCCGAGCTAAACCAACTTTCTGATTTCAAAAACGATAAGCAGTCAATTTGTGCCAGTTGCAGAAAAAAGAAGGTAATCTTTTTGTCCAGACAGAAGAAGAGCACTGAGCTCGCAGTACACATTAAAAATAGCAGAAGCAAAACACAATCTATCAATGTGAATATTCACAACAAAGGGGTAAAATATATTTTTGGTTCCTCTAAAATATTTAATGTTCATATTTATTCCCTCGAAAATGTCAGTTTGAGGTCCCTCTAAACCCCTTTTTTACATTCATAGAACACTATCTAACAAAGTCTCTCCCCCATACAACTAACATCCTAACTACTTTCAAATTTCCTTCTGTAATACACCTTCAACTCTCATTATTTCCCTGTCTAACAGAAACTCAAATACATTCAATAGTAACAATACTAAATAGTACATTTTTCCATTTAAATTATCATTTCATCTACAAATCCAGCAATCAATTAAAATATATATACAAATTAGATCAAATAAGCAAAACTTTGTTGCCTGAAATTTAATTGTACAGTAGAAGATTACAACTTTTCAGATTTAGGTAATTTGATTCCATGAACAAATGTAACTCACGGAGTTAAATAAAAAGAGACTTAAAAGATTGATCAGCCACTATTTAATTTGGTGTTTATCTGTATGGACATGTAACGGATAACAAGGATTTTACCTGTAAATGCACCACACAAGACTGAATAGCAGCAAAGGCTTGTTTGAAAATCTCAAATGAAAAAGCCTCAGTGGGAATGTCATATGGATATTGCTGCATTATATTTAAGCATATAATGTAAGAACTAAATGTCAAAATGTAAATAACTACTTCGGTAACTGAACTTGTTCTAGTGTACTTTCTATCACCTGAAACAGAGATCCTGCCATGAACCAAACTGTGTCAAGTTCGTTATACTCTTTTCGTATTGCTTCTGTCCTTTCAATAACTTCATCCTAAATCACAGACATCATAATTCAGTCAGGTTATATTCGAAAAATATCAAGCATTAAACTAACCTAATATTACTGCTCATCAATACAATGGATATGGAATAATAGTAACATCAATAATGAGGAGATAGGGGTCTAACCTTAACTGGACTTCCTGACAGGTAGTCCAGCTCAGATTTTGACCATAGAAGAGGTGATTCCACTGACAGCTGGCCCCTACCTCGTTGACGATCAAGCTCCCTGATATATGGATACCAGAAAGACTTCTTCCCTTGTTTTTTCTCATACATCAGATATAATGCCAAGCACGCCAATTCGGATAATTTGTTTGTTGTCAATAACTCAGCTTCAATAAGGATAAAATCACTAGGTATAAATTCCAATTTTGAAACATTTAAATAATCAATACACCCCCAATCCATTTGATACCTTGTTTTAACTACACCTCGACAATTAGTATAAAGAACACAAAATGTCTTTTCCACTGTGCAAAAGAATTCAAGTTTAGGTGTTTGCCAGATTCATTTCCATGACTACTTTGTTGCCCAAAGAGGCCACACCTACTCCAAACAGTTTCCAATGTCTTGCTAACACAAAAAACGATTAACTACAGGAGCATGCCATTCTGCCACCAAAAATACCTATCACTAATCTAATAAAATCACTAGGTATAAATTCCAATTTTGAAACATTTAAATAATCAATACACCCCCAATCCATTTGATACCTTGTTTTAACTACACCTCAACAATTAGTATAAAGAACACAAAATGTCTTTTCCACTGTGCAAAAGAATTCAAGTTTAGGTGTTTGCCAGATTCATTTCCATGACTATTTTGTTGCCCAAAGAGGCCACACCTACTCCAAACAGTTTCCAATGTCTTGCTAACACAAAAAACGATTAACTACAGGAGCATGCCATTCTGCCACCAAAAATACCTATCACTAATCTAATAAAATAATTTAAGCTTGTGAATAGTCCTCTATATCAATAAAGAAGTTAACACCATATAAGCCATGTCGTACTAAAAACCAACCATTGCTTTTAACTTTGCTAGTTGAAAAAGAGAATCTTGCTAATCAATGCCCCAAAAAACGGCTAATATTCAATATTATGTTATCATAATCAATCAAAAAAGAAATGTTTAAGTATTTATTTGCGCCCTACTCAGTGACAACCATATGCAATTTAGTCTCTGTATGGAAAAAGTTCTCCATTTAGGCTCCACATAGAATTGTTTTTAATTAGGCCCTTGCCGTGTTTTACTAAAACCGTCAATTGGAGAGCCACTTTTAGCATAGTAAAGCTTAAACACTAAATTTAAATTGAGAGCTTATACACGCGAACTACCAATAAATACTGTATTTTGTGTTCTTTTACGTGATAATCATATTCAATTTGGTCTATTTTCTACATTTTCAATAACAACCATTGATAAGAATAGAGTTCAAAACAATTAAAAACACAGGAAGGGATCATCAACTTAATTTTTCTAAGATCCACTGTGTTCAAATTAAGAATGAATGTGACCTATAAGAAGTAAGAACCAAAAATCCATCCACACTTCTAAGTATCTGCTAATCCATTTCTCATGCAAAATCTACTAAATTTTGAAAATTCTGAAAAAAAAAAAAAAACAGTTGGGTGATGTTTTCTCATCCTCTTCTATTGGTTCATTCAAATGTTCTGTTCAAGTAATTAAGGAACAAACTTCCATACAGTAAAAATACTCTAAAGAGACAAACACTTACAAATAAGCTTCCTAAGGATTAAACAAAAAAAATTAGAGGATACAAAAATGCTTTTAAAAGCAATAACCAAACAAGGCCTGGATGTTTTTCCATTTTCCAGATATTCTAATTTGCATCACTTGTTACCAAATTAGTAAATAAAACTTAAAAAAAATCGAAATGCATGCAATTGCATTTATAGTTATGGGAATAGGAGGAGCAACACAATGTCAAGACCAAAGAATAAAAACACTGCACAATTACCAACAGTCTCATTTCCCAATACCCTCTCCAGCGTAACAACCAAGGAATTAGGAACCGAGAATGCAACATCGCCAACCTGCAACGAGAGAAAGACAACCCCAAGTAAATCATCACACAAAGAGAGATGAATTTCGAAGAAACAGGGGTATCACTGTATTTTCTTCACGAAACAATCCACACAACAACAGCAGCAATAATAACGATAATGAAATTATTTTTGAGAGGTGAATGAACCTGAAGATCTTCACTAGCTGCAACGTAATGTATAGGCTTATGGGGATCATTGTGGCACGGTTTATCTTTCAGAACAACCTTGCACGGCGGGAGGCCTTGTTTGTGCATCCAAGATTTCAAGTCCTCCTCGTGCTTCTCTCCGGCGCCGGCAACCGCAGGACCGCCGCCGGCGATTAAAGTGTCATTGTTGGAGGCGGAGTAAAAGCTCCGCCTCCGACGGCGGTTAATGCGTAGGTTTACGGCGAGAAAGGAGGTTAGCGCCGGCGAAGGGGAATGGCGAATCGGAGGGGAGAAGAAGCACGTGTCGGAAACGAAGAGGCGCGAGAGTTCCATGGGGTTAGGGTTTTATGAAATTGGGTGGAAGAAGAAGAGTTTGTTGAAGATGGTCAGTTAAAGAGATATTTTGGTTAGTGGGGCCTTTGGAGTGTTGTAAGTATGTTTGTGAGTTCTGTCTGTGAATTGCAGTGGGAAGGATAAGACCATGAAAGAGAGATGAGAATTTGTTTTACAGGGAAACAAAAATGGACAAAGGGACAACTGGTGTTTTCTTAATTAAATTTGAAGTTTTACTTAAATAATTTTTATTTAATAAAATTTTAATATTTTGTTTGAATTGAAAAGTAAAAGAAAGTAAAAAAAAAGAGTTGAGTTAAGTTGTTTGAAGTAAAAAAAAGAAAAAAGGTTATAATTAATTGAATTGATATGATAAAATATAAATGTGTGATAATTTAATAATTTAAAATAATTATCATATCAAAAATTAAATGCTTAAGTATTTTTAATTAAACTTCTATTAAATTTTATAGTGTACTGAGCACTAAACAATTTTATATGTTTAACTTTTTTATAATATAAGACAATAGTATAATTAATATTAAATGATAAATAATTTTTAATGTTTTGACTGAAAATTTCTGTTATAGTCTTAAGTAATTATAATATTATTTTATATTAATTGAAACCTTTGTTAAATCATTGGACCATTGAATTAATTAAGTAAATTAGGTGAAAAAATTAATTAATGAGTCCTCCCAAAAGGATGACTACATGTCAATGTTTAGAAGATCATGTGTCGTGTTAGTTAAGGTAACCAAACATAAAGAGATAAGGAAGGACTTGCATATTAACCCATTTAAAACCATTTAACACAGGATTCAACAATGAAGTCTAAAACTGACTAATTATTGTTAATAAATCCGAAGTTGAATTTATTGTTTATTTGCTTTAATCAATTAAAATCACTTTAAGTTGTTTTAAATCACTCTATTTTGTTTGAAGATGTATTTTAATTAATTAAATCATGTCTTCAATACATTAAAATGTTCTTAGTTTGCTGGAAAATCTCTAAACAACATTTTGATTGATTAAAGTATCAAATTAACAAATTAAAATTACTTTAAATCTAAATTGAATTTATCGATTTTTTTGGTAGACGAGCTTTTAATCAATTAAAATAATCTAAATTAATTAAAATAATCTAAGATTCATAGTTGTTTTGAATCACTCTATTTTAGTCTATCAAAACAATAAATGTATTGATTAAAATCACTTAAAAGCGATGTAAACATATTAAATTTAATATGTTAAAATTCCTTTATCTTCTTTCAAAGTTTGACTTTAATTTAATTTAATTTAATAAAGAGGTTTTAATCTATTAAATATCAAGGTGTTAATCATATATATCTCTCTCATTTTTAAATAAAAGAGTAATAAATTCAATTGACCATCATTTTGCCTTTTAAGATAGACCTAAGGTTGAAGTAAACATTAGTTCTTAAACCCTATTTTCTTGAATCATGTGATCAATACCTTGACACAAGAAAAATATTTAATTTTGTTAACCAAATTTTTATCTTTTTTTTTTTTGTTGTGCTCAACATTTTCTAGGTGAATTTATTTCTATGATTGATTTTGTGTGTGATAAGAGTGCATACTTAGATAAGGTTTTTAAGTTGCTCTTGTAATAGGGTGTTACAAAAGGCTGATCCAAGTCTTGAAGGGTTCAAAAACAATATTCTTGGGTTGATTTTCTTTCTTGCTTTTTGAGTGCTTGTAAAACTTGAAAGTGACATTAGATAGCTTTGGTTGATGTGGCTAAAAAATTATAGGTAGCCCTGATTATAGAGTGAACCAATATAAATTTGGTGTCTCTCTCTACCTCTTTTGTTTGATATCTTGATAATTGTCTGGGATTTTTCAAATTTGATTTACATATCATTGGTGCTTAACTGATACCTTGTTCAAAGATTGATTAAATTCTTCATTCTCAATTTTTGAAAATTTTCTAAATCAAGAGGGGTGAATTGGTTTCAAAACGTTTTTACAAAAAAATTCCCTTTCTTGAAGTTCTTTTAAAACTCTTTTCAGATTAAAAAATGAATGCAATTAAATTGAAAACAAGATTGACACAATATTGGATTGCAACAAAATAAAAGAAGACAAGGAAAGAAAGATTTCACAAAAAAGTCTATACTGGTCAAATCAACAAGATCCTACAGCTAGTCTCAACTATTCAACCTTAGAATAGTTGGTTCCACTATCTTCAAAGAGTTTGTACAAAGCACTCACAAGATATTGCAAACCTTAAAATAATAAACAAACAAACCAATCAACTCTTGAACACACTCAAGAGGACATAATCCTAACAAACTCTTAACAATCAAGAGGATATGCACTGAGACACATTAATGATTAATAGTAATATCAGTTAAGGCTCAAATAAGCCGAATTAGATGGTTTTAGTGTATAATTAGAAAATTCAGCTACTGTTATCCTAACGTTTTACTCCTCAGTGTAATTATAATGAGAAAACAAATGCTTAATTTTGAGCTCCATTTCAAGTATGCTTTTAGGTATCATTTTCCCTTAAATGGTGGGATTTTAAGCTTCACTCCTTCCATTCTATTTTTCCTCTTTTCACCATCGTTATCTCTTCTCCTCCTCCTATTGTCTTCATGATTGTCTCTATTTGTCATTTGGTTCAACCTCACGTGGAGCTCACCATTCTGTTGTCTCATTAATCTCTCTAAATATTGAGTTAAAGTTTGTTTGTGGTGTTGAAAGGTTGGTTTCTGAAGAGGAAGGACTACCACTTACACCTAACATACTTAAATTAAAAATAAAATTGATTAGTAGTAACAAGTAATATATCCTCACTGGCTCTTCCTCGCATGTTTAAACTAAACACTCAAGTATATGCACTCAGTTAAGCCTTTTTTTAATATAACTCTTTTATCTTTTTTCGCTCTTGTGTTCTCCTTCCTAACCGAATCAACAAGACCTTTTCAAGAATAATCCACCCAATAAGAGTAATTCTAGAACAAAAAAGTTGTAAGGGCGACAAGCACAATGATTGCAGTCAATATATAAAGTATCTGAATTTATGTTGTAATGACATGAACCATTAAGCCACAACAATTGTTTTTTTTTTCTTCTTCTTTCTTTCTTTTTTTCTTTTCTTTTTTTATAGACTTGATGTTTACAATGGTTCAGTCACTAACTAACTTATGAACTTATGATGATATTGACGATAAAATTAAAGAAATCATTTTACCAATTTCTTTAAGTCATATAGTGTCATTCCTTGCCCTATAACTAAGCTTTAAAATCATATGAGTGAATCATTCGTTGGGATTCAAGAAACTCGTATGTTGGTAATTATGTGAACCTATTTGTCGGGATTCAAGAATGGACCGGTCTTGGGTAGGAAATTTAATTTATTAGAAATTAGGTTTTCATATAAAATAGGTGATGGGGATAAGCAGTGTCACTTCCATGGAAGAAGATAAGCCATAAAGATGCCACAAGGGAATGGAAAACCCTTGATAAGTCTGAGAGTTGGTTCAATTAAGAACCCAGTAAATTAACTCTCACCAATTTGCAAAATGTATCATGTGTCCTTCTCAATTCCCTAAAATGTTTAAAGACAAATTTAAGTTATGAGTTTGCCTCATCTGGAAGTAAATAAAAGAAAATTAAAATCCTTATTAGCCCTTCTTAGTTCTCCAAGCCCATTAAATATGTAATAAGCCTAGTCTCCTCCACATGGTTGTCATTCAATAGTTAGGCCTTCAATAGATGGACCACCTTATACTACAATACTTCTTGGGTATTCCTAAGCCTTCCTCTAGTCATGGGTCCACCTAAGTCTTGAATTGGATCTTGGACTTCATTTTTTGCTTCATGGGCTTAGACTTTCTCATCATGGGCCTCGTGGAGTTGGGTTTCCACATCAAGAGTTACTTGAAAGTCGAGGCATATGTGTATAGTATACAATGCCTGGTACACCACAACAAAATGATGAAGCTTAAAGGCGGAATCATATTCTTATAGAAATGGTTAACAACATGATAAATTATAATAATGTACCTTTATTATTATAGGTGTATACATTAAAGTCCACTGCATATCTAGTTAACATGGTTCCTAGTAAGCCAGTTCCTAAGACTCCTTGACAGGAAGAAAACCTAGTTTGAGGCATCTTCACATTTGGGGGTGTTTGACAAAAGTAAAGATATATAATCCATATGAAAATAAGCTTGATGTAAGAATCATTAGTGGTTTTCTCATAGGCTATCCCAATAAATCAAAGGAGTACGTATTTTATTGCCCTAATTATAGTATAAGAATAATTGAATCTGGTAATGATACTTCATTGGAAATTGTCATATCAATGGGAGTGAGGAATCACGAAAGGTGGATATTTAAGAGAAACATGCAGAAATACCTACATGTGATGCTTCTTCTCAAGTTGTTGTTCTTTTTGTTGTATCGCGGTCACACAACATTCCAATGCAACAAATCAATATTCCAAACCCACAAATGAACATATGGATAACGAACCAACCATGATGTACAAGTCATGAATGAGCAAACCATCAATGACCACAAGTAATACCCTTAAGCAGGTCTAAAAGGCAAAGAAGACCAACTATTTCAAATGATTATGTAGTTTATTCACTTGACCATGAATGTGACTTAAGCATCAATGAAAATCCAGTCTCATTTAGATAAGATATGGAAAGTAACAATTTTGAAATGTGGTTTGATGCCATAAAAGAAGAGTTGAAATCAATGGATGACAATAAAGTTTGGAATCTAGTCGAGTTACCTAGAGGTGCAAAACGAGTTGGTTATATGAATCTTTAAGAAAAAACGAGACTCGAAAGGCAACATTGAAAGGTATAAGACTAGATTTAAAAAAGATGGCATTGACTATAAAGAGACTTTCTCTCAATTTCAAAGAAAGACTCTTTAAGAATTGTAATGGCTTTGGTGGCTCATTATGACGTATAGCTTTACCAAATGAATGTAAAGACCTTCTTTCTAAATGATGACTTAGAAGAAGAGATTTGTATGGACCAACCTAAAGGTCTCATGACCATAGGAAAAGAAAACTTTGTAAGTTAAAGAAGTCAATATGTGGACTTAAACAAGCTTCCAGACAGTGGCACCTCAAGTTTAATGATACTATTTTTTCATATGACCTTGTAGAGAATACTGTTGATTGGCGTATCTATTTGAAGGTCAATGGAAGCAAGTTTATTATATTGGTTCTATATGTTGATGACATTCTTCTTACTACTAATGATATTGTTTTGTTACATGATGTAAATAAATTTCTCTTTAACAAATTTGAGATTAAAGATATGGGTGAGGTATCCTATGTGATAGGGATAGAGATATCCCGTGAAAGATCACAAGGAGTGTTAGGATTCTCTCAAAAGGGCTACATCAAAAAGATGTTAGAGAGATTTAGAATGGAAAGTTGTTCTTTAGGAATAGTTCCAATTTAAAAGGGAGATAAATTTAGTCAAATGCAATGTCCCAAAAATGATTTGGAACGAAAATAGATGGAATCTATTTCTTATGCTTCAGTGGTTGGTAGCCTGATGTATATTCAGATATGCACTCGACCAAATATAAGTTTTGTAGTTAGAATGTTAAATCGCTATCAAAGTAATTCCATAATGGACCACTGGAAAGTTGTAGAGAAAATCCTTAGGTATTTATAAGACACCAAGGATCACATGCTCATCTATAGAAGAACAAATACTTGAAGTGACAAGTTACTCAGATTCAGATTATGTTGGATGTACAGACTCAAGAAAGTCAACATTTGGTTATATCTTTACTTTGGCTGGAGGAGCAATCTCATGCAAAAGAGTCTATCATTGCTACCGTGGAGGCTAAATTTGTGGCATGCTTTGAAGCCACATTTCATGCATTGTGGTTGCAAAACTTTATCTCAAGACTTAATGTTGTGGAAAGTATAGCTAGGTCGCTGAGAATTTATTGTGATAATTCTATAATTGTTTCCTTTTCTAAAAGTGACAAGTATTTCAAAGGTGCAAAACACATGGACTTAAAATACTTGTCACTTAAGAAAGAATTGCAGAAACAAAGTGTCAATTGAGCATATTGGTACTAATCAATGGATCCACTAACTAAAAGGTTGTTACCTGAAATATTTTCTGGTCATATGAGACACATGGGAATAATTGATAAGTTCTTGTTAGCATGATTAGTATGATACATATAAATAATTTGCTTGTATTGTCCAACACCTGTGAATTCAATTAAAGTTATATCTTTACTTATTTATGTTTGTTATCTACATTGTGTTATGTGCATGCATTGTTTTGGTGTGATAACATAGAATATGTGTATTTAAATCAACGATTACAATATACTTTGATTGATGTTTTAAGAATTGAATTGAATTGTGATACATGTAAGAAATATGTTGCTTATTAACATGGATTGTCATGATTCCATTGATTTAATTCTAATTAAGGATGATGACTTGATTATTTCAATAAAAAATGCACTCATATGGTTGTTGAATCTTCAAGTCGTAACATAGATCAAGTGGGTTTGTAAGAATATTTAATTAAATATCATAACAAGTGCGGTCAATGTAACTGACAAAACTAACTCCAATAAAAGAAGAGTTAATGTAATGATTGTTATTCTTTAAAAGGTTAATAAAATTAGTGGAAGTTTTATTGTAAATTATAAAATAAACTATCTTCCATCTACCTTTAAATAAATAAATAAAGGAAGATACCATTATTATAACTGAAATAACTTCCTTATCAAAATTAAAAAATAGAAATTATGATTAGTTTTAAAAGTATTTTCTTTTCTTTGTTTTTGTATGGTAAATTATTTTGACCATAAAAAACAAACTAAAGGATAAAAGTAAGAGATAAGAAAAAAAAATCAAGAAAAATCATCAAGTCGTTAACGAATATGGATCCTGATATATTTTCTTTTATGTTTATGTGATAATAATAAAATTTAAGATCTTCAACTCAGACAATTTCTGAATTGAATACAGAAATTTTACAATTTTACATGAAATATTACACCATTTTACAAGGTCCCAAATCAAATTAAAAATATCTTGTGGTCTTTACATATAAACCCATATATTGTATACATAAAAATGGATACAAACAAATATTTCTCTTTTTTTTATATATTTGGAACAAATGACTTAATCAACAACCACTTTATTGTCAACTAAAAGCAAAAACCATGCATTACTTTGGAAAAAATAAAATAAAATGAGGCATTATAACTTAGAGATTGCAACTTTACTTAGATCCTTTCTCAGTATCTTTCCGGAAGCATTCTTGGGTATGGAATCAACAAATGCTACACGCCTTATTTTCTTGTATGCTGTAACCTAAAGTCAAGACAATCACACAAAAATAAAAGTAAGAAACATTATTTAAAGCTTAATATTTTTTTTAGTGTATTAATTTAATAAACCGTGTTTGGTCTTCAACGTTCATTCTATTACTATTATTGTTAAGGTGACAAATGAAGAAACTGATTTTACTTTGAATGTAGAGAAGAAAGCAATGCAGAAGAGAGAAAAGGACCTGTTTGGCAACAAAATCAATAACTTCAGTTGCGCCAAGTGAACTTTGAGGTTGTCTTACAACAAACGCCATAGGTACTTCGCCTGCTTCATCATCAGGGTATCTGTTAATCATTCTCAAGCTTATTAGTTCTTTCTCAGATAACATGTCAAACCTATATGTAGCATTATTTTAGGTAAATTTCTCCAAAAATGAAAAATTGATCTATAAACAAACCTTATTCAGTATCTTTGTGTTAATATTTTGTTTTAGTTCTTTTGAAAGTCTATCTTTTAGTTTGTACAGAAACAAATTTTCCTATTTTACTCTCTCTTGGTAGGTGTACTACTGTATAAAATCATTAAAAGAATAGAGAGATATGAAGGCTAAAATATACCAAAAACAGTTTCAATATAAACCAAAATGATTTTAAAATTATCATGAAAGGAATTTAAGTTTAATTCTCAAAAAATTAGTAAAATTTATTTATAAGATGAAAATTATTTATATATCTAATTAAGGTAGAATCTTTAATATATTTTTCTCAACATTTATAATTGTTAACGGTAAATAATAGGATAGATTCCACAAATCTTACTAAATAGATAAAATATCATATCATATTAAAACATATTTATCTTTGTTGGGAGAATCCTGAGGGAAAAATTTTGGGGAGATCTCACAAGAATGAGAACTGAGCCAAACCACATATAAGGAAATGATACCACCTTCAACCCAAAATCTTAAGGCATTAGGTTTGCGGGTCTTCTTTCTTATATGTTGTTCAACTTTCTCATTCTTACCCAATGTGAGACTTCGACTCGCACTTGAATATCTAACAATCTCCCCCTCAAGTGTGAGTCCCTCCTCTACCACATTGATACACTCCCCCTCGAGCGGAAGCAATCTCAAACTCGAGTACATTACTCATGACCTCTTCACTTGTACCGTCGTTCACACACTTATACGGGACACGCTTGCCTGAAATCACCATCAGGAAGACTTTCGATACAGGGTCAAACTGTACTCGCCCAGGCCGCAAACCAACGGCTCTGATACCACCTATTGGAAGAATCTCCCCGGTTTCCCTCTCGTATTCAAGTGAGTCCCCCGGTTTCTCCCTCGTATTCAAGTGTGAGTCGAAGTCCCACATTGAGTATAAATGAGAAAGTTGAGCAACATATAACAAAGAAGACCCGCAAACCTAATGCCTTAAGATTTTAGGTTGAAGGTGGTGTCATTCCCTTATATATGTTTGGCTCAATTCTCATTCTTGTGAGATCTCCCCGGTTTCCCCCTCGGAACTCTCCCAACAAGTGGTATCAGAGCCGTTGGTTTGTGGCCTGGACGAGTACAGTTTGACCCTGTATCGAAAGTCTTCCTGATGGTGATTTCAGGCAAGCGTGTCCTGTATAAGTGTGTGAACGACGATACAAGTGAAGGGGTCATGAGTAATGTATTCGAGTTTGAGATTGCTTCCGCTCGAGGGGGAGTGTATGAATGTGGTAGAGGAGGGACTCACACTTGAGGGGGAGATTGTTAGATATTCAAGTGTGAGTCGAAGTCCCACATTGAGTATAAATGAGAAAGTTGAGCAACATATAACAAAGAAGACCCACAAACCTAATGCCTTAAGATTTTGGGTTGAAGGTGGTGTCATTCCCTTATATATGGTTTGACTCAGTTCTCATTCTTGTGAGATCTCCCCAAGGTTTCTCCCTTAGATTCTCCCAACAATCTTATTTTTGTAAATTAAAATAACTAACTTATAAAGGGAGAATTTTACCTATATTTAGTGGACTGGAATTTCCAGAAAAATATACAAGACAAAAACAAAACTAGTACTAGTATTAATGATATGAAATAATTAATTAAATGAAGAAAATTATATATATATATATATATATAACCTGATGAAAAACCAGAAAAATATACCAGAATCAGATTGGAAAAAGGCAGTTTGCTAGGAAGAGGAGTGGGAATATATAAATTGAACACCATTTGCCCTTTTTTATCCTTTGTACCGAAGTCAGATCTAGATTAATTAGAGTACGTTTGGATTAATTTTTTATAAATATTTTTAGAATAAAAAAATAAAAAACACACTAAATTTTTACATATTGAAATAATCTGATTTGTTGATAAATTAATTTTAGTTTATAAAGAGTTGATATTAACTTTTCTCACGTGTTTTTCTATTCAAACATAAGATTGGGGTAACTTAAACTTTCGATTAAAAAAAAAAGGAGTGTATATATATGGTAACAAATCTATATTAAATAAACATTTTTTTTTAAATAGAGTATATTTATGTAAAATATAATTTAAAAACTGATATATTCATAAAGACATGCTTGTTCGAATATTTATTGTTTAATTTTAAAAGGAATTTGTTTTCCTTTTACATTTATGTGTTTTAAAAAATAGTTTATAAATTAAGCAGATTATTAAAAGGATTTCCCTTTTACATTTGTAGGTTTTAACTACTGATCACTGAGGAATGCCTCTCGTCTATATTTCTTATTAAGTGTAGCAAAACATTTTTGTCTACAAGGCATTTATATAAACTTTTTTTTTCTATTTTTTTACCTAAAAAATAGAGAAAAAGGTAACAGTTTTGGTTGTTAAAAAAATCAAAATCTTACGGAATAACTGCAGCATCAATTATGTCTGGGTGAGATAGGAGCAATTCTTCTAGCTCTGCCGGAGCAACCTGCATCGTACATTATTAAGTGTACAAATTATATATCAATAAATACTTTTTGTAATTAATATTCGTACAAGATAAAATTTAGAGGGAAATTTTAACTAATACAAATGTAATTGATGTTATGTAACAATTTAAGTTATAGTTATAACACGAATAGAATGATAATTGGAAGTGTGGTGAATATTGATCTCAAAGACTTATCCATAATGAATTGAATAAAGAATTTCTTAAATAGTACTAGAAACTATGGGAATCATAGAACTAGTAAGCAAACTTGTATGAGAGGATTTGCTAGATTTTGTTCTCACTTAACATAATCAATGGATATTGTTTATCTTTTTAGCAGTCACTTTATCAAATCTCAATTGTATATGTTTATTCTTTTCATTGTCAATTTTGTTTTTAGTTATAATTATTGTCAATTGACAGTCATAATGTGTTGATAGAAAATGGGGTTGGTTTAATTCCTAATGGAATGGAATGTTATTTGAGCAGTTTTTCAACCACTTAACTTCATTTACAACTATTTGAAAAGTAACAAATCATGATTCCATTATTAATCTTGCAATAATGGTTTGCATGGTTGATCTCCATGTAATCGCACCATCCCAAGTGTAAACACATAACTCCTAGTAGATTTTGTCTTATCTAAATTACTAATTCAGTTAGCATCATTGAACCATTCTAGTATAATGAAAAATTCACTACATTCAAAAGCATAATCCATTGTACCTTTTAAGAGTTTTTTGAGTCTTCTAAGTGCATCCCAATGATCTTAATTAGGACATTAAGATACTAAAATTACATTTGTTTCACTCAAGTCTTTCTTTTCAAACATAGATCCTAGAAATAATTTTGTTCAAGAAACTAAATCATTTCAGGTACCAAAACTTAACATGCCATCAACATATAAGCATACAACGACACATTCACCTTTTCAGATATAGTGTACGTATATTTATCGACATCATTTGTAGAAAAACCTTCACAAAGTAAAACAACATCAAATTTTCCATGTCATTGTTTTGTTTCATGTTTTAGCCCATATAAAGATTTCAAAAGTTTGCATATTTTGTTCCCTTGTCCAAGAACTGCACACCATTCAGGTTAAGTCATGTAACTGGATCAAAAGTATCAAAATAATTTATGTTTGGTTTTTGAGTAAAACATTTCCTTACTAGTTTCCTTATATTTTTTTTTTTTGGATTGATTAGGATGAAAATTTTCTTAAAGATCCAATTAAAAGCAATGGATTTTGTTATTTCAGGAAAATCTACTAAAGTCCAAGAAATATTTTTTTTAATTAAATCAATTTCAGTCTTAATAACTTTATCCTAATGTTTTTGCATTAGGAGCACTAGCAACTTTTAAAAAACTTGTTGGATTATTTTCAACTAGGTAAGTGTAAGTCATATCCAAAGGAAATTTATTTTATTTGTCTTTTACTTCTCCTTAAATCCTCAAATATGACATTACTATCAATATCTATAGGTTGTTTAGATGTATCATTAATCTTTAAAGGAAAAACATGTTAAAAAAACTCAACATTTTTCGCCTCAAGTATAATATTACGATCAGTTACATCACTTTTAAAAATAAGAAATTTATGGGAAATACTACGTTTTGCATAGCCTAAAATCTTGCAATCAGAAGTTTTAGAACCTATTTTCCTTTTCCTATGATCAAGTAACATTACTTTAGCTAAACATCCCGACACTCTTAGGTATTTAAGATTAGGTTGGTAACTTATCCACAACTCCCAAGGCATTTTACTAAATTTCTTGTATGGTGTAAGAATTGCTTCTCCCAAAGATTATGGGGAGCCCTAGAACTAATAAGCATTCATTCATCATTTTCTTAAGAGTTATATTTTTCCTCATTTTTCCTCTAAACTACTTCATTAGATTTAGGTGAATATGATGGGGTTACTTCATTAATAATACTTTATTTAATACAATAATCATTAAACAAAACATATTTATCACATCTATTTGATCTAATTCTTTTAATTTTCCTATTTAATTGATTTTCTACTTCTGCTTTTAACAACATATCAAACGCTTCATCTTTATGTTTGATTAGATAAACTTTGATGTATCTACACTAATCACTTATAAAGGTTACAAAATAATTTTTACCACCTCTAGATGTGGTTTGTTTGAAGATAGCAAGATCAGTATGAATTAGGCCTAGAAATTTAGTTTGATGCTATACAAAATGACATGTTTTCTTCGTTATTTTATATTCTACACATATATCATATTTCCTACTTTGTTTGTCATGCATGTTATTTATCCTAATCGGTGCAATTTAATAACATATGAAGATTTTACTTGTCTAATCTAGCATGCCACACATCATAATAATCAACAATATAAGTAGAAGACTCATATGTAAATTAATTAACAACTTTAGAAATGTTAAGTACAAAAGACCTTCACAATATCCGTTCCCCACAAACACATAATTCTTTATCATAACAATTTTTCAAACTCAAATGACATTTTAACCCCAACCTTTCTCAACAGTGCCACAAATATTAAATTAACTCTATAGATGACACATGTAGCACATCACTTAAAGTCATAGTCTTTCCAAATGTGAGCTTTAAAGGACTTTTCCTTTTCTTAAGACCTAAATTGTCCAAAGTCACTAAGATATACTTGTTCGTTTCCATCCCCCACACTAATGAAGGAGGAAAACACATTTCAGTCTGCATAGATATGTCTGGTAGCCCCAGATTCTACCACCCATTTGCTCAAATTGGTCACATTGTTCACTTGCAACACAACTATAACAATTTTGTGTCTCCCTTTAGCTATATTTGTCTTAGAAGGATTGACATTCTTGACTTTATTCCTACATCGAGGTGCATGATGACATGACCTTTCAAGACATAACAAGCTCCCTTCTTCTTGAAGGTGGGATTAGATCCATTAAGATAGGAAAATTTAAATTTATTTTTCTTTTTGTGATAAGTTTTTTTTTTCTCGTACCTTTTTTGAGCTAGTTTATTGTTGAACATTAGACGGTCCAAAGTCCCTTTAGAGGATCAAATCATTTGATAAAGTTTTGATGATAACAAAACTGAAGTATATATTTATATTTGATGACTTATATACATTGCGCAATTAACATTATTATTATTATTAAAGCAGGAGACACATGGTCCATAAAGAAATAAGTTTTCTTACTATTTACTTTTATGTGTTATTGATTTGATTTAAAATTGATTTTATATCATATTGTGCTCTAACGTTCAAATTTGTTCATAAAGGAAAATATTCAAATTATTATGAAGCATTTAATTGTAGTTAATTGATTTTATATCATAATGTGCATTAACGTTCAAATCTGTTCATAATAGAAATTATTCAAATTATTGATGAGTATCTCAGATATAATTTCTCTATGTTATACTAAATTATTTCCGATATAGACTTAATCAATTTTAATGCAGTATGAAAATTAGAGAAGTATTTCTAGTTTGAGCTCCATACATCAGAAAGTCAAGATTGCTCTGTTCAAGCATCCCAACAGCTAGTTTCTAAAAAACTACATATAGAGGAGCAAGTTCAAGTTGAAGAAGATATACAACAAGAAGCAAGAAGATAAATACATCATATAATACATTGAAGAAAATATACTGAGTGTTTATTGTCAATCTGCTATTGAGAGCATCTAAAGTTTTGGGTTGTGTGAAACCATTGTGTAATTCTTCACCATTGTGAAGTAAATCCTTGTGAGCTTTCATTGTTCTCTCTTTCAAGAGTGTTTATTTCATTCTTGAGTGGTCTTGATCTCAGGGGGAGATTGGGACTGGTATAACCTAGAGAGGTTTGTATACTCGTGATAACCTGGAGAGGTTTGTGTACTCGTTGTAACCTGGAGAGGTTTGTGTACTTGTTGTAACTATTTGCTAAATAGTGGAACCTCTTAAACAGTTTGTTTAAGGGAGAACTGGACGTAGCCCAAGAGATTAGGGTGAACCAGTATAAAACTGCTTTATCTGTGCTTATATATTTTTTCCTTGGTTGGTAGTTTCTATTTATAGCGAATTGAGTTCAGGCTCCATTCAACCCCCCCCTTCTGGAGCCAGTTGTTCCTACATTTATCTTTTACCACATTTGTTTTAGTAGATAATGCCTTAGCCCTCGCAACAACACATTCCTTTCCATTGGTATCTTTGATTATGATATGGGTGATAAGATCTAATAATGTCATTTATTTGTGCCTGTGCTTCAGTTGATTTTTAAAGTTAGTCCAAGATTGCAAAAGTTTTTCGATCAATAGTTTTGAAATGAATTCATCAAGTAAGGCTTTGTTTTCTGCTTTGATATCTTCAAGCAGCTTGTGGTCTTCATTGATCTATATCTTAGTGTCCTTATCTTTGATAATTTCTCAGTGATAGTAGTTTTTGATAAAAAAAATCTTTGTCTAACGATATTTTTGGTAGTGTATTTGAGAATAAGAGAGTTATTAATATGTTTGGCTTCCTTGTAGGAGTAATATACATTGAACATATCATTAGATAATTGCTAGGAAAAGTGTGGTGACATGCCTTATTTGTATCAGTCCAGTTTTTTATGTGTTTTGAAGGAGCGTTGGAGTCAGGTTTGGAATTCATATGAAAGAAAACAACTTCATATATAGTAAACACGTGTTCCTACCAGCATCAAAAGTTTTGACTAGTCAAAACTTCAATCTTCAAATTTCCAGGAGCAATTTTGCAAAGATGATTTGTGTCACAACAATGTTTAGCTTTTCTGGTGTAGAGTTAGTGTTAATATTCATGTTGTTAGTCATAAGTCCTTAAGATTATTGTACGATTTCGAGAGCACGAACAAGATGGTTTCTCAAGATGTGGACGAGAACTGCCTTTAAGGACTTATCTGCAATAAATTGCGCAAGCCTCCAAGGTACAACATAAACTTCTCGGATGGTATCAAGGATCATAGAACTAGTAAGTAAGCTCGTAAAAGTAAAGAATCTAGGATAATAGAAGAGGGGAGAGTTATTAAAGGTGTGATTTGGAAGAGAGGAGAAACACTTATTTATAGGACTTAGAGGCTTGGCATACACAGTCCCAAGCTCCCATGATCCGGTTAGGTTACAAAAATTAAGTGGAGAATGTGGAGGACGATCCGGTCAAGGTGGTGAACATTGCATAAATAAAGAAAGGCAATGTTCATGGAACTTGGAGGTCAAGGATCCTGTAGACCAAGACTCCAACATTCACATGGACAAAAATATAAGTAATCTAATATGGCAAAAGGAAAATAAAAAATATATCAACTAAGTGGTAAAAAGAACCTAGACCTTCTTATCACATGCTTGGGAGGAAAGGGCAGGATTTGAACTAAATCGTGCATAGAAGGCCTAAATGAGGCTCACATATGTATGCGCACAAGGTCTACCTCCTTTGCTATCCACTTTGAAGGTGTAAGGAGTGTTTTGGTATATAAATCCTATGAGAGAGTGTAATCTAGACAATATGAAACTATATATGATAATGTTATACGGTGAGTTTAAGCCTAACTCATCCTCACAAAAATCGGTTTTGCAAGGTGAGATTTACTCCCATTTATACATTGTAATTTGACTTTATCTTTGGTGATGTGGGATCTCTAACACCGCCTTCACGCCAAGACATTGACATCTTGTTTCTAAGACTATATATATATGTGGTCCAACAATAGTCCAATAACAAATGACATGATAGACCCGATAAACTTACTATAATATACTATAATACTATATTAAAAAGTGGATTCAAACTTAAGTCATTATTTCAAAACTAACTTTTATTCTACTTATATATTGTAATTTAACTATATCGGTAATCAATGAATCTTCAAAAGATAAAATAAAATAAAATTGTAGAGTAATATCTAAATATTGGGTGTGTTTGAAGTGATGAAGTTTTACATATTAGGAAATTCCATTTAGTATTAATTAATTTTAAGCTAAAATCTATTTATAATTGTCTCAATTGACAAACCCACTTGATTTATGGAGAGGAAAAATGTTGATTAGGCTTTTAAATTAAAATCTAACACTAAAAGATGAAAAAATTTACTAATAATTACATAACAAAACATAATTTTAATCATTCATTTAATTAAAACTCATCTTACCTGGTAGCCCTTGTATTTGATCAACTCTTTTAACCTACCTACAACGTACAAGAAACCATCATTGTCGAAATAACAAAGGTCTCCAGTCCTTAACCACCCATTCACCAAAGTGGCTGAAGTTGCTTCTGGATCATCAACATAACCTGCTCTAACACAATGGTGTAAGGAAACTACAATCATGTAGTAATAATAATTTAATTTTATAAAAGAAAGTAAGTTAAATCTATTTATCCATCATTACCCGTCAAATTTATCTATTAGAGTAACACATGAAAACACAACAGATTCAGGCATTAAACTATAATTAAGGTAATTAATTAATTAGTGTCAATTAATTACCTTTCATAACACAAGGTCCTTTGATCCATAGTTCTCCCTTTTCACCAGGAAACATGAGTTTCCCTGTTTGTGGGTTCACAATTTTGGCTTCCATGTCTGGTATCAGTCTACCTACTGTTCCCACATGATTAGCCTCCTCCGGAGTGGTTCGGGTAACTGCACACTCAGTTAAACCGTATCCCTACATTATTTACATATCAGATATTCAATTTCTATAACTTCTTCATGGAAAAAATTATAAACACTGTATATAAAAAATATTACTCAAAATAATAAAAATACGTTATGAATATTAATATTTCAATATATTCTACGAATTGGTATCTTATATATCTACTGATATTCTTAAATATTTTGGCGAACCGTTCAAACCTATAAACATCAATATTTTAATTTACTTCACGTACTTAATAGTGATACTCTTGAATATCGACATATATTCATGAAATGCCTTAGTTCTTATTTTATGATACTCTAATATGTATTATTATTGTCCTGCTTGCATGATTTTCTCCACAATTATTGATAAATAAAGATAATAAAAACTTAACTTCTTTAAAATATCAAATTAGCTTTATGTATAAATTAACTTATAAGATTCTCTTATATAAGTTTTTTACTTTTTTAACTATGAAAGAAGTTGATTTCATTTTTCTTCTAAAAATACTTGTACAAAATCTTGTAAAAAAAAAAAAATTCAACTTACAACTTGTCCAAACAAAAATAAATATTCAACTCACAAGCTCTTAATAAATAAAAAAATTGAATTTGTTATGTTTATTGAATGATTTTAAAAGACAATAACATTGATAATATTATCGAAATAATAATAGAAAATGATAATGTGATAATGATTTATGAATTTTTATTTCCATAATATTTATGAAATACTTTTAATTTCAATTTGTGAAATCATAATTATACATTTAGTATGTTTTATAACTTTGTATACATTTCGATATATGAATGTTACATTATATCTAGCATATGTTTATAGTCTTATAATACGAGTGAGTTTTAGTTCCTAGAAAAATATTTCGTTGTTTCTTGTTATTTTAAAATGGAAATTATATTTTTTAATTCATAATATTATATTAGTTAACCATATATGCATTGAATAAAATGTTAAATAATTCTTTAAGGTAAACATATAAATGGTGACATTCGTCATTCCAACAAATCTCTTAAAACTCATAAATGAAGATTATTAATCCATTTTAAAATATATAGAGTAAAATTTTGGAAGATGAAAATTAAATAAAAATAATTTTAAAGAAATAAAATCAAAAGGACAAAAGAAATAATTACAAATTTTATAAAAATAAAAAAATTAGAAGTAAATAAAAAAATAGTTAATTTTATTGGGTTATATATATAAACAATTATGTGTTGTATTCAAACACTTATGATACGATTATTGGTAATAAGAATAATAGTTTGTTTCTACTATTTTTTTTATTACGCACACAGATACATTTTAACTAAAGAAAATAAAATGCACCATTTGTATTTTTTTTTTCATTAATTCTATTTCATTTTCCACTACCATATTACACCTATATATAATATTATTTTATTCTTATATAATACTTTATTATAAAAAACAATTTTCATATGGAAATAAGTTATAAACAGTAAGGTCAAACTATCTTTATTCTTTCTGTATATCTTTTGCTAAAGATTGTTACAACTAACACTTTAACCCATCACAACTTCACAAGACAACGAGAGCTGTCATCATTGGTCACAAAGCATATTTTGTTAATTTTCAATAAATTAACATGAAGTCGCAAGATGGGCCTATTTTCAGTTAAAAAAATTATTTCTTACGCAAAAGGTAATTTACAATAATGAAAGAAAGGTAATATGAATAATGATCACATAGTGATATTTTTACACTACTCATCATCTACACCTATATAACACTTTTATTTATTTATTTATATATATATATATATATATATATATATATATATATATATATAT
>Ga0209489_102081_pt1 | contig 41148 bp, 23 predicted proteins | sample SiratrowhiteBW_FD_187527 | JGI IMG/M metagenome (GOLD analysis project Ga0209489, IMG submission 187527) | Root nodule microbial communities of legume samples collected from California, USA - Siratro white BW (SPAdes) (version 2) | ecosystem: Host-associated > Plants > Roots > Nodule | place...
TTTTCTTTTTTTTTTTTTTTTAGAAGCTCTTTTTCAACAGTTAATAGAAAAGCTAAGTACTTGTTATTTTACAGCTTCCTGAAAAGATTTATGGAAAAAATAAAATTATTTCCCATAACTTAAGTCATACCGACACCTGATAAAGTAGGAAAAGTTTTAAAAAAATGAAAAAAAAAAAAAAGAACTGAAGTGCAGGAATCCATAAACTTGAGTGCAAAAATCTCAAAGTCAGTCCACTTCAAACCAAGCGTGAATGTACAAATAAACAACTTTCTTACTTTACATAATCTCTTAACTCTAATTTTCGAAAGCATGTGTTTTAACCTTCTTACCCAAAAAACTGATTTGACAATTAAAATAGCTTTTAAATATGTGTTTCTATACAAACATTTCACTCCCTCAACCAACAAAAATGAAACAAACAAGGCCTCAGTTGATATACGCAGAACGAATAACAAATTCCAGTGGCTACGCGTGACACGAAGCTGCAAAGATATCAGCGAAGAAGAGAAAAATCTTACATAGGCTTGTGCTTATCCTCAGCAAGAATCGCATCGTTCAACTTGATACCGTATCTGTTACACAAAAACAGAACAATAAGCGTTAGATCTGATCCGTCGCATCTCATTTTCTTTCAGATTTTAACAAATCAATCACGCAATAAACCTCTCCAACACTCTTCTTCTTAGTTCTAAGCTCAGAACAGCAATAATCCGCAACACATCATCGTTAATAACGAATAACTATTAATATTCTTATCATTAACAGTAACAGCGATTTAAACATAGAGAAATGTAAGGAACCAACCTTTGCAAGAAATCGTCGTCGACGACGGCAGAGATGTCGAGGAGAGGGTTACACATTCCGAGGAGAACGCCGTCCAACTCCATTGATGCGAGAGAGGAGAAAACAGAGAGAAGAGAAATGTGAGGAGTGGTTAAAGTGGGAGTGAACGAATGAGATGCAGATCTACACGAATGAGAACATATATGGCTTCTTTTTATAGGCGCTTTCGCACTTTTTTTGTTTTTTTTTTTGTTTTTGTTTTGGGCTAACCGGGCTTTGTGTGATTGGTGGGATTGTACGATTATGGGAATTTTATTACACTGTCAGTAGCGAGTGAATTAAAGTAATGGACCTGTTTGACAAAATTAATATACAAAATTTATTGAGTCCCATTTTTATGTTCTGCATAACGATAAAATATTGAAATCAGAGATTATACTAGTAGATACTATAATTAAACAAAAGTTATTAAAATATAACCACACTTTTAAGGATATATAATATAGTGCAAATTTTTTAGGCTCAAAAAATTTATTACAGTACATCAATTTTTATACAAGCTAAGTTTTTAATGCTATGTATTAATTTTGACAATGTAGAATCATAAAATAAATATAAATTTTTAACTAAGAATATCATTTTAATATAGAATTTTTATTATTTTTTTATTGTGATGTTTAGATCTGCTACCCTCACCAATCCCCGGTCCGAATCCACCAACCAAGGTGGGGCCCAAAGCGGAAGTGTATGGCGCACCACACAAAATACCCTAATTTTGAACTTGTCGGTCACTATTTTTTGTTTAAATTACTATTGCTATCACTATTGGAATACCTAAAAAACATTTGCATTCTTTTGTTTGTGAAACAAAATTCAAAATGAGAATGATTTAAAATTACAATTGTAGTTAATAAGACATCACATACCACCAACTTCAGCTATGACTAAGCATAGCAGTATAGCACCTACCACAAACTTCTAATTCCTTTGGAAGGAGAAGAGAAAAGATAGAGAATGCATCTATCAATTCATATATAATAAAATCAATTACCATCATGGATTTGTCAAATGATCCATTTGCGGGCTTGGGCCTCTTTCTTCTACTTTTTGATAAAAAACAAATTGAAAAGGGCAAGACAAGCAGGGGTAACAAAGAGTGGACGAGTTCTTCGTGAACCCTAATATGTTTTTCCTCCACCATAATAAAAAATTTTAATGTCACTAATGCCCTCAACTTAAAAAATGAAAAGACGAAATTAACCTCCACCCTAATACACCCTACTATCTTACCGTTCACATCTTCTTCATCCCCGTTGTTACATTGCTTCAAATCGTCAATTAATTCAAACAAACAATAATTAAATAATTTTTGGTATTTATTAATAATTAGTAAATGATATTATTAGAGTAGTTAATTTGGAGTTTGGAATATTGTCAGATGAACAGAGTAATTTTGCAAAAAAATTGACAGCCGGATGAATAGGTCATCCGGTCGTCATTTGAAAAAAAAATTGTCATCGATAAACACTTTACAATGGTCGAAAAGTCTCCTCTACCGTTCAATCACCCTTAAAACTTTAAAAAATGAGATTGTGGAAGATGGATTTGGGAGAAAAACGATATTATGTAGTACTGAAGAAACCTTTCTAATAAAGAAAAAGGATATTTACGTAATTTCTTAAAAGGCAATTATAGCATTAAAATTTTTTATTTGGATACATGAAGAACCTATTAAGATGCAGGAAGAACTTGTCCAAAAGAGTTTTGCTGTCACAAATTTTACCCTATTCTCAACTGTTGGAACAAAAATTTCTCATTCTTCCCAACAACTTCGAGCAAGAGAAAATTCAGAGAACATTTCAGCCACTAGGTTAATTCGGCAGAAAAAAACAATGGAAGGAAGGATACGTTGTTTCTTTTGTTATGTGCTTTCAACCTTATTTGTTATTTATTTCTATATTTGTTTAAGCTTCCGAAGGGGTATTTCATCCTTAACGTGGACTTTTATATTTATGTTAGTCAAATTTTGACTATTTTTAATCTTTTATTAGATTGTAATTTATAGAATTTATTTTCTATTGGATTCTTTTATAAATATTGATATGGTTTTCTAAAAAAAGGAATATAAATTATAATTGAGAAACAGACATGTAATGTTTAATAAAAAAATAACATAAAAGGTTAACTGATAATTAAATACTTTAAAAGAAAAAAAAAATGTGGTATGAAAAGAAAGTACCATAACCATCTGGTTAGGGTAAGGGACACTGTACTTTGACTTCTTAATCAAATATCTGTTCAGATTTTGTGGATGAAATATTTTATTAAAAATAATAAATCAATTTTTTTAGTTCTTGTGACAAACAAAAGTACCAAATCAATTATCTTACAGTAAAAATATTAATGGATAGCAAATGCATAAAATAAAATAAAATCTAGAAGCAGATTCTCTTAAAACAAAGTCATGTCTAAGGAAATAGAAATTTTTCTTGCCGATCTTATCTACCATTTCTAAAAAATGAGTTGCATGATGATGAGAAATTGGTTTACAAATAACAGATTTCCCGCGTGCATAAGAAATGGGATACTTTCATACATTAATTCAAAGGTAGATTATTCAGCAAATAAAATTAAGAAAAAGAATATTTAAAGAAATAACTCAAGTAATCTAATAATTAAAGTATCATAATATAGTTAATTATTCCTTCTCTGCAAACATTTTTCTCTTAAAATAATTATTCACTCTTTGTTTTCTTCCATTTGTGGAAATAAGGAAATACAAGAAAGCCTAAGAAAAAACTAAAAATTTGAGCATTATTAATTAAGATTTTTTTACTATTTATAACAATATTTTAGGAAATTATCTCATTTCATATATATATATATATATATATATATATATATATATATATATATATATATATATATTACTTTTTTCAATTTTTTCTATATTGGTTGGTTATCAATGACAAGCTACATAGAATATAATATATGATGTTGGATTTGAATTAATCGTTTAAATATTTACAAAATTATTACAGTGTTTTTGTTTATATTAATTACATTTTAACCGAAACGTAAAATACCTTTTAGATTGTGTGTTGATTATTTACGTCTAACAACTAAATAAATTTTGTTATGATAAATAATAAATACATTATTTGATAAACCAATTACAAAGAATCTTTGTATTTTTAAAAAATAAATTTATTATTAGAATATCATCAAATTATAATAAAAGATAAGAGATATACAAAATTATTATGAATACCAAGCAAACATTTATTTGATATTTGAATAAATTAGATTAATAGTTATAAAAACAGATATGAAAAATATAACATTGATATAAAAACTTAAAATATTAAATAAAAGGATCAAATTAAGTTCTCAAATATAAATTATAGTCTGGTTGAAGATAAAGTAACTAAAGCAAAAGAATGTCAAAGTGATAAAATAGAGATAGAAGGAAGTAAGATTATAGTAGTCCAATAGAAGATAAAGTAACTGAACCAAAAGTTAAATTGAAAAAATAAAAATAGAGATTGAAAGAAATATGAAAAAGAGAAGCTTTGATTCAAATTTCAAATAACAGACAATTCTTTATTAAGAAAAAAAATTTATAAAAATATTATTTTGATAAATTCTAAAAAATGAAAGATTTGTTTTCGATGGCTCGATTTCTAAAGCAGATAATAAAAAAATAAGTGATAAAGAAAAAGAAAGCCAAATAAAATTTGTATAATTGATTTTGAAATAAATAAAAAAGGAATAAAAAAAATGGAACAATGAAATACAAATAAAGAATAAATTAGTATTAGAATGAGATGGATTAAACAATATTAAAAATGTTTTAATTTTCACATTTATATAAATTGAGATATAAAGAAACATACAAATGAGATAAATAATATTAAGATGTTTTAATTGAGAATAACTGAACTAAAGTAATTCATCTTATGTACTCATCTATCTCTCTGTTATTATTTAAAAAAAAAATTATATAATTTATTTTTCACATTGATAATTTTTTATAATAACAGAATAATAAAATATATTTTAAAAAATTAATTACTCTTGTTTAAAATAATTATACTAAGCAGAAGAGATAAGTAACAAAAGAAAAGGATTGATTCAAATCTTTAAGAGATATTTTTTATTAAATTTAAAGTATTTTAAATTAATAGACATAAAAGATAGAGATGAAGTGATAATGAAAAATAAAATGAGATAAATAATATCAAGATATTTTCATTCGTGAGAACAGAAAAGGAAAAAAAAAAAAAAAAAAAAAAAAAAAAAAAAAAAAAAAACGATACAAATAGCGAAGAAACAAAAAACAGAAACTAACGTAATTTACCTTATATTCTGACATATCTATTCGTTATTATTTTAAAAAATATGATATATTTCTTTTTCATATATAAAAATTTCAAAACTTAATTAAAAGAGATCAGTTAACTGCACAAAAACATTCTGTTGAAAAATGAGATGGATATGATAAACAGAATACAACTACCAAGTCCATGATCTCTCTATAGAGACAGAACAGAAGCTCGTTACAATTACTCTCAAACAGTTTCGTTTCTTCCCAAGTCACTATGGCTACTGCAAAGTTCTTCTCTTTCTCATTCTGCTTACTTCTTCTCTTGCTGGCCACCAATGCCGTTGAAGTTACTAAGGATGGAAGGGCCATCAAAATTGATGGCAAACGGAGACTGCTTATATCTGGATCAATCCATTATCCTAGAAGCACGCCAGGGGTAACCACTGTTCTTATTTTGCTTTTTCTTAATTTCATATGTTCTTTACATTTTCTCTTTTCTCATATATAGATGTGGCCTGACTTAATCAACAAAGCCAAAGAAGGAGGTTTAGATGCGATAGAAACATACGTTTTCTGGAATGCACATGAACCTTCTCGTCGTGTCTATGATTTTGCTGGCAATAACGATCTCATTAGGTTTCTCAAGACCATTCAAGACTCTGGCCTTTATGCTGTTCTTCGCATTGGTCCATATGTTTGTGCCGAATGGAACTATGGGTACATTATTTGATAACCCTTCTGTTTTAATCTCTACTATGATATTTTTGTGACGTGTAAGTTTATAAAGTTTTCATCTTTCAGAGGGATTCCTGTGTGGGTTCACAATCTACCTGGTGTCGAGATTAGGACTGTCAATAATGTGTTTATGGTAATGTTTAATTTTTAGTTTTTTTCTTATATAATATCTATTCCAAAATATATTAGTGTTGACTTCTTTTTCTTTTATTTTGAAATTAAGAATGAAATACAAAATTTCACTACTTTGATCGTGGATATGGTAAAAAAGGATAAACTTTTTGCTTCTCAAGGTGGTCCCATAATTCTCACTCAGGTCCCATAATTCTCACTCACGTACTTCATCTCTTTTCTTTTGGATTTTCTGAGAATGGTTCCATTAAAGTGTTTAATGACAACTCTGTGACGATATTTTAGATTGAAAATGAATACGGTAACGTAATTTCACATTATGGAGAAGCGGGAAAAGCTTACATAAATTGGTGTGCAAACATGGCTGAGTCCATGAATGTTGGAGTTCCATGGATCATGTGCCAGGAGTCAGATGCTCCTCAACCAATGGTATTTGTTTCTACATTTTATTTTATGTTATAGAGTAAAAAAAATACTTAATTAATACGTGAAGTGAAGCTAATATTTTTCAATTTTCATGTGTAGATCAATACTTGCAATGGTTGGTACTGCGACAACTTTGAACCCAATAATCTTAACAGTCCTAAAATGTGGACCGAAAATTGGGTTGGCTGGTACATCTAAATATTCTTCAATCCTTATCCAAATTTTTAGTTTTATTTCACATTTTCTTTATTAGAGCTTATATCTATATTTTTATTTTTGGGTGAATTTAAGGTTCAAGAATTGGGGTGGTAGAGATCCACACAGAACTGCCGAAGATGTTGCCTACTCTGTGGCTAGATTTTTCCAAACCGGAGGCACATTCCAAAATTATTACATGGTAAGCAATAACAACAATTCACAGTTGAAAACATTATTCATGCATGGCATCACTGATCTTAGTTAAGTTATACTAAAGTGTATATTCATGTTTTGCTTTTGTTTAGTATCATGGTGGGACTAATTTCGGTAGAACAGCCGGGGGTCCATATATCACTACTACATACGATTACGATGCTCCTCTCGATGAATACGGTAGTTGAATCTATTCAAATATTATACATTGAATATTAACTTTTCATGGATTAACACTTTGACCCTTAATCATTTTTTATTTATATTTGCAGGAAACATTGCTCAACCAAAATGGGGTCATCTTAAAGAACTTCACAGTGTTTTGAAGTCGATGGAGGAAACTCTCACAAATGGGAATGTCTCCGAGACTGATTTTGGCAACTCTGTTAAGGTAAATGAATGGTGAAAATAATACTTCAACAAATTCGGCAACTTATGTTTTTCTTTTTAAGAATAAAAGTTTTGGTAACAATGTGCTTTCAAATTTAAGGCCACCATTTATGCCACAAAGGGATCATCAAGCTGCTTCTTGAGCAACACCAACACCACCACTGATGCCACCCTAACCTTTAGAGGAAAGAAGTATACAGTTCCAGCATGGTCTGTTAGTCTTCTTCCTGATTGTCAGCACGAAGAGTATAACACTGCTAAGGTTAGAGAAAACTCTGATGCCAGTTTTGTTCCTTGTGATCAACAAGGATGTTATTGATTGCTAAGTTTGTATTTGCTTAATCAGGTGAATGTCCAAACCTCTGTGATGGTCAAAGAAGATAAGCAGGCAGAAAAAGAGGCAATAACTTTGAACTGGACGTGGAGGTCAGAGAATATTGATAATGCTCTTCATGCTAAAAGTAATATCTCTGTGCATCAACTTATTGATCAAAAAGATATGGCTGCTGATACCAGTGACTACCTTTGGTACATGACAAAGTAATCATCCCCACTTGACCTTTTTCTTTGTTTTTAAGTTCCTTTGTTCTTCTGTAGTATTGTTGATCATACCTTCTTTTTTTTCGTGTCAGACTTCATCTCAAGCATGATGATCCAGTCTGGAGTGAAAATATGAGTCTTAGGATCAACGGTAGCGGCCACGTGATTCACGCATTTGTCAATGGAGAACATATTGGTATTATTTTAGATACATGTGTTAATTAAGATTTTATTATTTGTGTAAGAATTTCATAACAAGTTCCCACCACTTTTCATTGAATAGGCTCCCATTGGGCCACATATGGAATTCTTAATGATAAATTTGAGTCAAAGATTAAGTTGAAGCGTGGAACAAATACCATAAGCTTGCTTAGTGTCACCGTCGGACTTCAGGTTTTTATTATGGACCTTGGTTTAATTTGGCATAATGATAATATTTGATTTGTTATTAATATGTTTATATTGTGAAAAAATAGAACTATGGACCACACTTTGATACATGGCATTCCGGACTTGTTGGGCCAATTGAGGTGGTGAGCAAGAAAGGTGATGAAACCATCACTAAGGATTTATCATCACACAAATGGTCATACAAAGTTGGATTGGATGGTTGGAACCACAAATTCTTTAGTGAAGACTCACTTGTCAGATGGGAATCTCGGGACTTACCGATAAACAGAATGCTCACTTGGTACAAGGTAATTAATCTTATTTTTTTAATAATGTTTTGAATAATTGCAATTGGATTGGGATTTAATTTATTAAAACTTAAAAAGTAAATAATGTGTGTATAATTGGAAGACTACATTCGAAGCTCCTATGGGGTCAAACCCTGTTGTGGTGGATCTGCAAGGAATGGGCAAAGGCTATGCATGGGTGAATGGTGAAAACATTGGACGTATCTGGCCCAGTTACATGGCTGAGGAAGAGGGTTGTAGTGATGAGCCATGTGATTATCGTGGAGAGTATACCGACTCAAAATGTGTTACCAATTGTGGGAGTCCCACACAGAGATGGTACCATGTCCCTCGCTCCTATCTACATGATGGTGAAAATACTTTGGTTTTGTTTGCGGAGTTGGGTGGTAATCCTTCGTTGGTGAAGTTCCAAACCGTTGTTGTTGGTAGTGTTTGTGGAAATGCCCATGAGAACAAGACCTTGGAGTTGTCTTGCCAAGACCGTCCAATTTCTGCAATTAAATTTGCAAGTTTTGGTGATCCTAATGGAGTGTGTGGAGCATTCATCAAGGGTAGTTGTGAAAGCAAGAAGGATGCATTGTCACTAGTGCAAAAGGTACTTTGCATTATTTTGATTAAGATTATTATTAGGATGATAACAATGTTGAGTTATTAACTTATTTGAATATTTGATTGTGTAGGCATGTGTTGGGAAGAAAACATGTGCAATTCATGTTTCGGAGAAGACATTTGGTCCAACTACTTGTGGAAGTATTAGCAAGAGGCTTGCGGTGGAGGCAGTGTGTTAGGGTTACATTTTCTTTTCTTTAGATTTTTATTGTTTCTTTTCTTTATACTTCTATTATGAATAGACTTTTTTTTTTCTTTTTGTAAAAAAATTATTTTACGTTATTTTAATGTAATTTTATTTTGCAATGGCCGCGCGATATATTAGTTGGTAATATTTAACTATATCTGATATCAAAATTTAATAAATTTAATCCGTGTTAATCTTGGGAATTTAATGCAATCATAATAATGATAAAGTTTTACGTGACAAAAGTGTTTAACAAACAAAATTTCTTAATCTCTCCAAATTTTGACAAAAGTGAAAGGTGATGTTTTAATCTCATGATAATTTGATGATCAAAATTTTATGTAAACGTGTTTTAGTTTGACTATCAAAGTTTTGTGTGATCAGGTTTAAGTTTGTTAAAAACATGTTTAAATTCTCTTATTCTACAACTAAGTAGTTTAAAATCCTAGGTTTGTTATGTTGTGTATTTTTATATTAATTTATTAAATTAAAAAATGATTTGGGTTATATTTATTATATTATTAATAAAATATTTTATAACTTATTTTATATATTATTATTATTATTATTTAATTCTATTAATATTGTATTGTAATTGATGATGTATATAGTATAAGAAATAACTGTAAAAATAAAATTTAATTTTTCGTATTGTATTTGAAAAGATAATTAAAACTTGATAGAAAAAAATAATAATTTTGAATACCATTTTTGAGGTAGAGAGTAGTTGTACCATAACTGTGTTTACAAATTTTTAATTAGTTTTTATATTTTAGTAATTTTTTTCCTTAATAAACTATTATGTGTATTGTCCGTGTATATAATAATGATATATTATAATAGTATATTGACATTTTTGGATGATTATATATTATGTGTTTTAGAAGTGCATTAACATTTTTTAGAATTATATTGACATCGAGTTAAAAACATGTAAAGTTTTTAATGTGATTTGTTATGTCCCTTAGTTATAGTATATTTTTCATTTGCCCTTTATGTGTAATTGAATATTAATAAATTAATTTTTATTAAAATATGGATTATTGTTTACAAATTTAACTTCGGTATTATTTTGAATAAATAAATTTAAATGTTTAAAATGATCAAAATTGTTGTTAGGAAAAAATTTAATAGACTAAGTTGTAACTTGTCATAGTTTACATCTTTGTTTTTAACTTGTCATATTGATATGTGTACTATTGGAGGGATAAGGTGTATTGTCAAACTATGAATGCATTATTATAATAGAGAAAATAGTATATGTGTATTATTTTCTCTATTAGAATTAAATATTATTTTCTCTAGTAAGGTAGACGGTTTTGTGAGAGTGTTACGATAACTATTTTTTTCATTTATAAAACATATAATTTTCTTGCAACAATTTTATTTAACTTTTATTTTTTATATATCTTACATAATCAAATAAATAGAGAAAATAATTTAAAATATTTTATTTTTATATCTTTTTAATTATAATAATTATAATAATATTTAATTCTAATAGAGAAAATAATATTTAATAATAATTAAAATTATATTTCTAGATTTAAAAAAAAATTAGAAACACACAAATGTATTTATAAGTAACAATGCATATGTTTTAGATAATAATAACAACAATAAATATTTAGAGGTTTTTCAAGTGAAACTCTTTCATTCTTTTATTCATTTTTTATTCGTTGTTTACCACAGAGTTTAGCGTATCCTAACATCGTGATTTGCCTTTTATTTTCATTAGTGTAACTTTATTTTAAAAATATTCATGAAAAATAATAACATCACTTTACAACTCATTTTAGTACTAAAGATGCGACTAAAATATTAATTTATTAATGGTAAAAGAATGTATGTTTTTTTTTTTGGCTTAGAGGTGTCTATATATTACCTCACATTTTTTAAATAGATGAATTCATTTCAATTAAGCCCCTCGTTAATGCTCCATACAAAGGGAATGATGGTAAATAGTAATAAATTCTTAATCGTATGTTGAAACCAAAATTCCAACCAAAAATGCTACCAATAAAATTACACAAAACATGTCATAGATTGGTTCGAGACATGCAAAATCAAGAAATGCAGATTTTTTTTCAATTTCTTTTACAAAATTTATCATTGAAAGCTTTTTTAAAATTTTACTTTTAGCTTTTAAAAATATTATTTATATGATGGATTGAATATCTATCCATAAAAAAATATTAATTAATGGATGAATTAGTTTTTTTGATAAGTGGATCAAATTTAATTTAAATTTCTAATTAACCTTTTACTGGATCAAAATTGATTTTTTTTTATTTTTTTAATATAATCACTCTTTTTTTAGTCCAAATTAATTAACACTAATCCACTTTTAACTTGATCATAAAAAATTATTCGAATTACAATCGATTATATATATAATTGATTGGTTATAATTAATTAAATATAAAATTGATTATTAAAATAATATAATTTTTAGAAAACACATCGTAAAGTAATCTAACTTTCACCTAAACTATACTGTTTTATAACTTTAATAATCAACAAAATTGTACCAAAACTGACTTAATCTTTCTAAAAGTTTTATTTTATTTTCATTCTCTGTTGAAATCTATTTTTGATGTCTACCATCAGACAAAGAACCATTAACTATTTGTCTTCAAAAAGAACAAAACTTTTAAAAATAATCCATACAAATAACATTTGCTAGAGACTCGAATACATTTGCTAGATAAATTCAGTTTTTAAAAGATAAAAATATTTTAACCTTTGCCAAAATTAATGAATTTAAAAGATTGCAAGCCGTAACTAAAAATTTTAGTAAGAATAAAAAAAAAACAAATTATAAAATTCAAATAAAAACTAAAAGCATAGTAAATTTGTTCAATTTTGACACTTAAAACACAAATAAATAAGTTATTTACACGTCATTTTGACACTTTTATAATCATAATTGAAGCTCGAGATGATAAAAATCACGAGTTATTTATAAATGTTAGATAACAATTTGGTCGTCAAATTCAAATATTATCAACTATATGTAATTTATCATGTATAATAATCCTATTTGGAAAAAATTAGGTTGCAGGAGCAGAAATTGTTAGCTTTGGCATATTCATGAACCAAAGCATTTCAAATCCGAATAGTATTTGTAGACTTTGGATAAAAAACCAAAGCATCACAAAATCTAAAGGGAATTTCCCAATAGCTGCGTCTCTTTTAAGAGAAAAGGGCACAAACAAGTCACAATTTTGAATAAAAATTAAGAAAAATAAATTAAAGCAAACAATATCCTGCACAAAGATCGCGGGGATGAACAAATGAAACATCATCTGGTGATTTTTATTTAGTGCTATATTATTGACAAAGAATACTAAAAAGGACTACCAAGGGTTATCAATCGATGTGCACTGTGAAGGGGTCCCTCTCAATGTCACAGGACTGCATTGGGCAGCCAATATTTGAATGCTTGCCCATTCCTTGTCTTTGGTTGTAAAATGTCATACACTTAGTTGAGTTTTCCTTTGAGCTCAGGTAATCCCGTTCTTTCGGATAAATAGGGAAAAATAAAAAGAAAGTTCACTGAAAACCAAAATCATAAGCAAGAATTTCTTGCTGACTCCAAACCAAAATTTAAAGATGATCAATGATTGCTTTTGTAAATTCAGTTGTCTTTGAACTGCCACCAAGATCAGCAGTTCGGTGCTTTCCTTCTGCAATTGTTTGGAGGATGGCGTTTTGAATCTGATCGGCCTTGTCATTGAGGTTCAAATGGCGCAACATTGAAACACCACTCAGCAGTAAAGCAGTTGGATTTGCCAAATTCTACATATACACAGGAAAATAGGTAAGCAACAAAGTATATCTCATAAAAAAGAGGTGACCTAGGTTGCAACCCATTGTGGAGGGTTAGATAAATGCAACCTTACTCCTCGAGAGATAGAATGTTGTTTCTAGAAGAACTAGCAACCACTAAAGATTTGTTTAGTCAAAACTTTTTTATAAGCATTACGAGGAAAACAAAATAAGAAAAAAATAAATAAGTTTCTCTTATTTAGCTTCTCCAAAATCATTTTTTAACTTGTACATTAACTATTTTTACCTTATTAAGAAACTTATTTCACTTTTTTTCTAATTTATTTTTCTACAAATGCTTAGGAAATTTATTTTTCTAAGACACGGAAACGGCCTGATGGTTGTGTCAAACCCTATACAAACATGGCTTTAATATAAGAGATCATTTTCAAAAGGAAGAGAGAACATTTATATTGTAGACAGAATTTTCTTAAGGGGAAACTCAAATTTGTAGCTTGCTTCCTTTTAAAGGACTAATTTTGATACAGTAACAAGTATCAAGATCAGTGTTTAATTAATTGAGCCCAAAATGTCACCAGAGAAAATAATGCTGCATATCTTGGCAACCTACTAACGAGAAAATCCTTGAACATCATTCAGCAAAATATACCACCAAAGTTGATTTGCCAGTCACACAAGCATGTCCAATACCACAAGTCTAAAAAGTGATAACTAATACCTCTAAGGTTTTGTTTCATCTTCAATTTCTAACCAGTTTCATATTTTAGGAACACTTTTACATCCTCAATATTTTTGCTAAAAGCAGTAATCTTACTAGTTATGTTTCAGCATCCCCATAAAGCTATTATGAATAACTAATGCTATTCATAGATGTTAGACCATAAATGCAAAAGAAAAATTACTAATTGAGAGTAGAAACAATAATTGTGTAAAAGATTACAGATATTAATCCATTAACAACTCTGATTAGATTTAAGATATAAGAACAAGCCAGACAGCTTCTAAGGAGCTTACATAATAGCCCAGTGCCCCCACCTATTTTTGGCTAACCTTCACCTAGATTATTTATCAAGCAAGACTAATCTTCTAAAAGAGTATGAAAGCATTTTGCTAAAGACTTATGAATTTTAAAAAGTCCAAGGGGACTGTAAAACCCCCACCCTCTAATCACACCTCATAGTAGCTGAAAAGCTAGGGCTCATTTTAACCCGATCAGACTTTCAAATAGAATAAGTTTCTATTTACCCTACAAATTCTTTATTTTTTTCTTTTTCTTTCGATTTGTCATCAATCTTAATAAAGGCAGTTGAGAAAAATGATTCTCTTTACTTGCTTAAATTTATACTAAAATTTTGTTATATTTGGATACTTTGCTTTAGGTCTCTAAAATTTTAAAATTCTCTTTGTTGAGTTGAAAGTTACATTGGAGAAAGGAATTGCATATAAGTATATTTTTGATGGAACCTTAGGATAGATGACCTGGAGGTGAAGGTGACTTGGCCACAAGATTTTGGTTTCCATGCAAGGATGGTGTTTTGTTTGAATATTTGAAACTGGATGTTGTTTGATTTTGGTTAATAGATGATTGTTTTAGAATGTTTTGATTTCAACACTCTCGATGAGAAGTTGATTTAGTGGTTGGATTACACATGTTAAGGTATATAGTTTATTAAACTGAGTTTTGGATATAATTTTGACGAGTATAGTAAGTTTGTATAGTTTTCCCACACATTAGTTTATGAGTTCAATGTGAATGAAATATATATTGAGTTGGAATGATTAAAATTGAATGAAATGAGTGAAGATGATGTTTGAACAAATTATGGATTGTATTGATCGATTTGAATGTGTTTGAGAGTTGTATTTGTTAATATGGTTTTGGGTAAAACTTTGAAACTTAAATTATCTGATATTTTCGCTCAAGTGAAAAATAGAACTGCAACTCAACCCTGCCCTTGTGAATTTTTTGCTCATGCGAAGAAAGTTTTGCTCAAGCGAGGCTACGTTTTAGAGTTGATAGACACACTTGGACTCCCAAATATCAGGAACTCTAATACCATCTTAGATTTAGAAAAAATAATATATTTCTTCTATATTCCAACAATGAGGCCATTGGACCTATAAATACATGAGAATGTTGGATATTTTAGGAAATATAGAGAGCTAATTCTAAGGAAACAAATCCTAGTGTTATCCAAAATCGGGTATAACGGCATCATGACAGAAATCAGTGGCGGATCTACAACTTGCCACCAGCACATGGCAGTGGCAATGTGGGTTTCTCATGGCGGCCACCTTTTGCATCATAAGATGCTAATGCTGAACAGAAATGGCGAAAAAGGCCGAGAGAAACCCTAATGGGTGCGGCGGCGGCGGTGACACGACTATTAGAGAACGAAGTTGTACGGCGACGCAACAGAACTCGAAGCTACGCGGTGGCATAAAGAAGGACGAGCGACGGCGTAAGGAAGGAGGTGTGGTGGCAACTGAAAACCCTAATGTGTGCAGCAGCTCCTCTTGGGGTATTAAGGGTTTTAAGTAATTTGGCCTATCCAGACCAATTCAAATTAGGGTGCAACATTCATTTAACCTAATAATAGTCGTTGCCTCACTGCTCACTACCAATCGCCCCACTCATTGCCACTCGCCGCTGCTCACTGCAGCTTGCTGCCGCTGCCCGCCACCATTCGCCGCTGCTCTCTGCTGCTGTCCATGGCCACTTTTTGCCACTTATGTTCACCGCTATGCTGCCGCTCACAACTATAATTATATTTTTATACTTTTTAAAAAATTATCTATATATATATATATATGTATATATTCCGTATTTGTTTTGACAAGGTTTCTGCCATAACCCATTATAATTTTTGTTATAACTTTATAAAGGATTTCTAAAGTTTCAGATATATTTCGTTATCTGATATTGATAACAATGCTTGTAATTATGGGGTTGTTTTTAAATACATAATACTAGTATTAATGGCAAGGCACACCTGCAAAAGGAATAAATTTATAGCAAGGATAAATAAAAAACTTTCTAAAATACATAATGAGCAGAACGGTTTTGACAAGTAGTTTGTGTCAGCTTAAGCCAATTTCCAACCTGAATTAGGATGGTGTAAAAGCTTTCCCTATTAGTTTATCCAATGCCTTGCAACGAAACTATTCATCACAAGTATCAAACAAACTCAAAATAATTTTACATTCCATGACAATAGGGCACAAAAAGGTTTAGGAAAGATAATATAAGATTAGAATGAATTCGTTCACGGCTCACCTTTCCAGCTATATCAGGTGCTGAACCATGTACTGCCTCTGCAAGTGCAATACCTCCCTCACCAATGTTGCAGCTGCAAAAAGATATTAAACATTGTCAGATGATATAATTGTGAATTTCACATTTCTTTGGATAAAATACTAAAAGTACCTTGGTGTTAAGCCTAATCCCCCAACCAAGCCAGCACACAGGTCACTGATAATATCACCATAAAGGTTAGGCATCACTAGTACATCAAAAAGTGCAGGATTCTTCACAAGCTGTGGATGGTCAGAAAAACAAGTTCAATAATTTCCTGACAATATTTCCAAATGCAGTTTCAGAATACATCTAGCTCGTTATATTACCATCATGCAGCAATTGTCAATGACAACTTCCTCATAAGTTATCTCAGGATATTTCTCTGCAACCTCACGGCAACACTGAAATAATTTAAATGAAAAGCAGTTAATAATAGAATTCGTGAATAGAATTTGAGACCAAATATTTTATACAGGCATGTACAGTGGTGGACCTTGAGGAAAAGACCATCAGTCTTTTGCATAATATTGGCTTTGTGTATGGCAGAAACCCTCTCTCTTCCATGAGACTTGGCATAGTGAAAAGCATACTCAGCTACCCTTAAACTTGCTTGGCGTGTAATGATTTTGAGACTTTCCACTACACCTCTCACAACCTGAAACCAAAAATTACTAAACAAATTTATATTGATCAGAATTCAGATGATAGTACTTAACACCAATGGTTGTGAAATTTACCTGATGTTCAAGTCCACTGTACTCGCCTTCAGTATTTTCACGGATTGTAATTAGATTGACATTATCATATCGAGTTTTGTAGCCTGGAAGACTGTAACAAGGCCGAACATTGGCATACAAATTGAGCTCTTTTCTGAGGGTAAGGTTTAATGAGCGATGTCCTTTTCCAATAGGGGTGGCCATTGGCCCTTTCAAGCCAACCCCATTTCTCCTAACAGATTCCAAACTTTCCCATGTGAGAAAGCTTTGCGTTCTAGGATCAATTTCAGTTCCCACATGGTGCTCTTCCCATTCTATTGGGACTTCAGCTGCTTCAAATATCTAGTATTACAATAGCAACAATTGACAGTGTATTAGATAAATTCAACCAAGAAAGTCAATTTCCAAAAATATACAGATCTACACAGCAAGAAGCAAAGATAGCAAGCACGATGAAAAGGGAAAAAAGTATAGAGAATGTTCATCAGGAATCACTTTCAATAGCAAGCAGGAGGGACCGATTGCAGAGTCATGACAAAGTTCGAAAAGTAAAACAACCAATATAACCTTAATACTAGGAAATCAAGGTATAGAAAGTATTTCTTCACACATATCATGCCCGATATCTTCCAAGAATGGCTTGCAAAATAGCAAGCCTTGGCACATACAACCTACACCAAGGAATTGTAAATCTTAAAAACCACAACATTAAGAACTAAGAATCTTGTTTCTTAAGCTTAAACTAAGTGTGCTGTGCGTCTGTGTGTTCATGCCCTGCAATCTATACCAGTGTCTGTGTCATTGTCTTTGCTTCATAGTCCACACAGAAATGAAGAGATATTTCAAGTTCAGCTCAAATTACTGAAAATTATATAAAACAAAAACTCAGCAGAAAGATGAAACTTAAGCGCATCAGTAAAAGACCAATTAGCTTCATGAAGAAGTTAGTCATATTATTTCTATCATCCCTCGCACACATTACACAAGCAGTAGCGTTACTGACACCAAAAACATTAGCCACAGCAACATCCCGTAACTTCATCCAGTTAGTTGCCCCTTTCCACAATCTAAACATTGAGACACCACACACGAAAGAAGGCAACTGAAGCTGTAGCTCAAGACAGCGTACGTATTGCATGCTAAAAGCATGACAACATATATCGCAGGAATAATGCAATGAACCACAGGCCTGAATTCGGATTTATTTTTCAAAATGAAAAAGTTAGTTTCAACTTCAAAATTCTACCCCCTTGCACGTCAACAGTGACAAAACATTTCAAAAACATTTAAACGAAAGGTTTCCTTTGTGTTTACAAAAATAAACATCAGAATTTGTTTAAAGAGAAAAGAAATTCCCTAGAACAATTATTTAGATAATTAAAGTTCGCTCAGGAAATTCTAGATTATAATTTTGTAGGTGCGCGATTGGCTATGGCATACATAATTTCACGTCAAAACAGAGCGAGCGAGTACAAATCAGAAACACAGACACAATAGAAAACCGAAGGCATCTGAATTGAAAGCGATTCCGCGTATCTAAAAAGGCGAAAGAATTTGTGAGAGACCTGCTTGACGGAATCAGCGATCTCGGGGCCGATGCCGTCGCCGGGGAAGAGAGTGGCGCGGATCGGGGAGGAAACGGCGGAGGAGAAGGCCCTAGGGTTTGCGAGGAAGCGCCCTCCGAAGGTTCGTCGCAGGAGCTGAAAAGTCATGCTGGACCACTGGCACTTTCTCACGCGCACAGCAAAAAACGCAAACCAAATTGTTATTACAACCAAAAGAAACGAAAGCAGTGTATTAGTGCGACAGGGTGCATAGAAAATAGATGAGATTGTGCGGGTTGTAAAAACCAGTGGAAAAGTATTGAGGGGTAAAATTGACAAAAACAAATGTGTAGTTGAAAAATTCAATACAAAAATAAGGTTATGTTTGACAACAATAAAATATATATAGTTAAGAAATTAGTTAGAAGTTGGAAGTTAAAAACTAGTTCTGAAGTTTTTTTTTTTTTTTTTGAAAGCTAACTTTTTTTATTTCACAGAAAATCTTGGATTTTCAAAGCTCCATAACTCATAATTTTTTTCTGGAATAATTTTCTTGTAAAAAATTACAAAAATAAAATTTTCCCATTTTATTTATCCAACTACACGAACCCAATTCTGATGCGGTTTTCATTTTTCTACAAAGGTAAATAAAAATAAGAATTATGGTAAGTAATTAATAAAATTGTTATATGATTTTGTTTCTAGGTTTTTAAATAATGAGAATACTAAAATGTAAAATAAAAAAAAGTAGTTAAGAGAAATAAATTTTAATTTGTGTTGTGTAATTTAATTTTAAATATAAATTTTTAGTATTAATAATGGTTGAAATAACATAATTTTTAATATAAATTATTATTAAAAACTTAATAAAACAGATAAATAATGGAAAAATAATTATATTAGCTCGTAACTATTCATCATTAAAATTTAGAACGAAAATTTTAAACATTTAAAGCATGCGTTGAAAGTATAAAAGAGTTAAAAAGAAGCGGTACTTTTAAACATTGTTAATTGCAGCTAAATTGTTTATCAAATAATGGAAAAATAAATTTTGTTAATAAAACTTAAAAACTAGGAGTAAAATAAATAATGTAGTTGGAAATTTTATTTTAAATATACATAATTGATATTTAAAAAATAAATGACATCTGTAATTAATAAATATTTAATTGGCATAAAAGAGTTATTTAATGTAAAAATATATAATTATATATTATTAAAATAAAATATTATATTAAAATATTTTCTATAAGATATCATAAAATGAAATTATTAAATATTTGCATGATTAAGAGTAGTTTTAAAATGTAAGTAAATGTATTATTGATACTAATTATTAATTGAAGAACTAATAATGATACAATAATTTCATATAAGGAAAGTAAAAATATATATTCAAAAAATAAATAAAAGAATAATAAGGTAAATTGATTAATTTTATTTTGCACTAGTAATTATTAGTATAAATTAAAATTAAAATGAATCTGTAATTAATAATATAATGTACAATTTACAACGTTGTTGTTATTTATAATTTGGATTAGTTAGCCGATATTTATTTCATAGTTTGTTTGATGTAGATGTTTTTGGGGTAGGGGTTTGCTATGAATTCTAATATGTTTTGGTTAATTCCTTAAGTTCTTAATGTTGATAAAGTTATTGATTTTAGACCAATTGTAATAGTTAATTAGATTTAAAATCATTATTAAAATTCATGCAGTATATTTGGTAATACTGTTTATAAAATTATTTCAAATAATTAAAATGATTGGAAGAAATATTAAAAATGATTTGAGAAGATTTATTACTCAAGAAGATAGATTTGGAGGGATGAAGGTTGACTTAATTTGAGAAGATGGACGAGGAAGGATTTGCAGGATGACATATCTTGTAAAGGGATTTAAAGAGATGAAACTTGAAATTACGAAATAGTCTTCATAAATAAGGTAGAAGTTAGGAAATACCCTTATAAAGATATATAACATTTAATGTTAATCATATATATGTTAGTAAGAATATTTAATTTGAAATAATTATTTTTAATTAAGTGTTATCTATTAATATTCTCTATTTTAAATTTAAGTACACATTTCATTTGTTTTAGTCAATTTAAGTAGACTCTTTATATACTTTTTATTATAACTTATTAATATTTTTATAGAAATAAAATAAGAATTCAAAAAATATGTATTTAATCTCTTAAAAATATAGTAAAAAAAAATTTAACTTTTTAAGTAAGAAAATTAATAAAAAAGTAAATTTAAAAAACATTGCAAACTATTTTTATTTAGACTAATAATTTTAAAATTTTCAATTTAAGTAAAATATAAAAATAATTTATACTTACAAAAATAACTGTAAATTTCAATAAAAAAAAGTAGTTTAGATTGTAGGAATTTTTTTTTTATTGATTTTAGTTAATTATGATTTAGACTAAATTGTATATTTTAATAGAATAATAAATTTGTGATTTTATTACATTATTTAAGATTTATGTTTAATTTTAAATAACTTAGAAGATATGTTTTAAATAATTTTAGTAATGTTTTTTATATTAAAATCAATTTAATCCAATTCATTTTAATTTTTTACCATCTTATTTCAGAATGGTTAATTAGTAATTTCAGAAATATATCAATTAAAAAAATAAAAACAAATCTATGATATCTATCAAATCATTCTCAAACTTTCATAATCAATCTCCTCAAATCTCATCAAATTTTATCATCTATCTGTTAATCCAAACAACTCTTTTTCCTTACCCAATCCACTTAAATTTCTTTAAATTTATCTTCTCAAATCTACTCCCTGACCAAACAAAGTCTTGTTGATACTTTTGAAGCTATTAATGTTCTTGATTAGTTGCCTTATTGTTGGTTTTGAAGCTATTAATGTTATTGATTAGCTGCCTAAAAGTAATAAACTGTTGGTAAAGTAGATATACAAAAAGCATTTGATACTTTTGATTGGACTTATGCTTTTAATGATGTTAGGTTTAATAATAGATTTTATCATTAGATTTTTACTGTTGTCAAATCTATTAAATTATTTGATAGAATTAATGGTAATGTATGACAGGTTCTTTTGTTAGAATTATTTGTTGAACGCTACTTAGTCTTATTGGTGTTTTATATTATTAATATTTTCTCCTTGAGCGTAGTTATATCATGAAAAATCACCAAATATAATTAAAATCATTTTTTTATAACTTTAAATAACGCGAGAAAATCATTAAAAAAATGTACGTTTTTATCATACTTTCCGAAAACTAACTTTCACATCAAAGTAAGTTTTGCAAGTAAATTGAAGATCAAGAATCATCAGGATTAGTAAAGACTTAATATAAGAAGAGTAATCATATTTGTGCACATAGTTTGTTATTTTTTTTTAAGAGATTCAAGACATCTATTAAAAATTTGCTATCTCCTCTTCAATACCATGTGAAAGCTTCAAGATAATGGTAAATCTCGAAAAAAAAAAGCCGTTTTTACTTGGTAAGAACGTTTCTATTTCAAGTTTATAAGCACAATAAACAAAATCTTGGACTTAATTGAGGTTCTCTTTAGTTTGTTTTCAATGGGGCTCCAAAATCCACATACTTTCAGCATTTTATGGATGAAGTTAAGATGCAATTTAAAAAATGGAAAGGTAAATTCTTAAGTATGATGGGAACTTGTGAATTCATTGGAGGTCTTATGTTATATTTTTTTTTTCGTGTGTATCAATGTTCTTCAAACTATCTAAAAGAAATTGAATGTTGGATTATAAATTGAAGTTTGCCATTTGTTTAGGAAAACTATAATTACAAAAATGTAAAACCTCTTTCCAAAATTGATCAAGGATAAGAATCATTCATGAGAAAACATCCTTCACATTGAAGGCCATGTATTAATATTTGCACTCAAAGCTATGGCAAACAAATGGAATTCTATTACAATATGAATTACAAGTTCCTTGGGATCAAGGAAGCCTGAAAGTTGTATGTGGATTGATTTGCCACAGGCTTATAGACAAACCAAATTCTTATCAACACAAATACGTATAAAGAAAGAAACCACTCTTCAAGAAACATAAAACGATGAACTAAGAAATTGGAAGAGGAGCACCATTCCACTCTCCAAGGCATTCCAAAAGAGGATCAATGATTTTGCCTTGGCACATAGCAGTGAACACTTTGTCACACTCCTCACCCGGTGAGATGACCTTTTCACCAGTTAGCAACGATGTCCCTAACTCCTCTCTCACAAACTTGTACAAGGGGTAAGACCTACATTCCTTGATCTTGTTGGGAATTCCACATTGGTCGTTCTCATATGCAACTCTTGCACCTTCCACTTCCTTAGGCAAGAGGGTCTTCAACTCCTCCTCAAATGATGCAATCTTTTGGAAGATTGAGGTGTTCAAGTTCTTCTCGTTGTCTCCATTGGCCAATGCATAGTCCACAAGCACTTGCCTTAGCTTTTGCATCAAGGGGTATGTGCCACTGCAGGGGTCGTCAATGTAGGCAAATGTGTACTCTCTATCAACAACTTTCAACAAGTCTTTCTCACAAAATCTTGAAGGGTGAAGTTCTCCATTGACACCTGTGGTGAGAGTCCTCTTGGCAACTTGGCTCACAACGTTCTTCACAGTGTTCTTCAAATTCTCCTCCAAATGCCTCAAGTCAATGGCCTGGCAAAGTGCAACGAGGAAAGTTGAAGACATTAGCTTGAGGATCTCAACAGCCTCATTGGTTTTCCTAGATGAAATCAATCCCAAAGAGTTCACATCTTGGTTGTGTTGCTCGGCACTTTGGACATGGCTGGTCACGGGGTTAGCCAAGTATTGGAGTTCAGAGCAGTAAGATGCCATGGCAATTTCAGCTCCCTTGAAACCATAATCCAAGCTGGGGTATCTGCTGGCAGTGAGATTTGAAGGCAACCCATTGTTGTAGTAGTCATTGACAAGCTCAGAGAATTGAGCAAACATGAGTTTTCCAATGGAAGCAAGAGCCAAACGGGTGTTATCCATGGAGACTCCAATTGGAGTTCCTTGGAAGTTACCACCATGCAAGGCCTTGTTCCTAGACACATCAATCAAAGGGTTGTCATTGACTGAGTTTATCTCCCTCTCAATTGACTTGGTAGAAAACCTGATCACTTCAATTTGAGGACCAAGCCATTGGGGTGAAGTTCTAAGAGCATAGCGATCTTGTTTGGGTTTTTGCAAAGGATCAATCTCATGCAACTTCTTAGCAGCTTTGATGTAAGAGCTTCCATCCAAAATGTGTTCCATGATAGCAGCAGCCTCAATCTGGCCAGGGTGGTGCTTTAGCTTATGAGTCAAATGATCAGTGAACTCGGGCTTTCCTTGCATCACTTCAGCAAAAATTGCTGAAATAACTTCAGACAAGACGGCAACGATGTTTGCTTCAAAGAGAACAATAGAGGCCAAACCAGAGCCAACAGCAGTACCATTCACAAGGGCAAGGCCTTCCTTAGGTTGCAACTCAAAGAACTCAGAACCAATGTTGGCCAATTCAAAGGCTTCCTTGGCATTCAGAATCTCCCCAGAGGGACCAACGGCCTTGGAGTTTGGCCTACCAGTTAGCAACCCGGCAATGTAAGACAAAGGTACAAGGTCACCAGATGCTGTAATTGTACCCCTAAGTGGCAAACATGGAGTAACGTTGTTGTTCAAAAGCTTAGTGATGGCCTCCAAAATTTCAAATCTAATTCCTGAGTATCCTTGGAGAAGAGTGTTGACTCTCACAAGCATAGCTGCTCTAGTTGCAGTGTGGGGTAGGGTACAATTGGACTCGGTACCATTACCAAATATCCCAGCATTCAAAAACCTGAAAGAAGAAATTTTTTAAAAAGGATTAAGAATTATAAACTTTTTTATAAATCACTCTCATTAGCTTAAGATATGATGTAGTTGGGTGGGGAATTAGGTGAGGGCATCTACATACAGAACCAAAACCAAGAAAAGAAATACTTTTTTTGGAATAGACACCGTGATAAAGATAGGAAAAATTATAAAGATAAATAATTGACATGACTAGTGAGCTGATGTCATAAAAATTAAAAAAATAAAAAATTGAATTGATTGGGTGAAATAAATTAGCACAAAAAATAAATTAGAAAATTGAGAAGCTACGAAGTCAAAGATGGAGTTTTAGGACTCAGAAAGGTAGGAAGGCGAGGCAGTCTCACCAACCTCGCGCACGTGCAAATAAAAAATTGGCGTCGGGTTGTCCCTTAATGAGTTAACTCGCCACTCGGCCGTTTCGACTCAATAGGATCTGAGTCAGATCCGGGTATTATTGATTCAGACAAGACAACTCTCTCTGAGGGCCAGCTCGTGTTCTTTTTATTTACCACCCAACAAATTATTAAAACCACGTTTATTATTTGTTCACCAAATATATTTAAAAATAGTTCATAATAATTATTATTATTATTATAGATACACATAACTAAAAGAAAATTGTTGAGCGGACTGAATACCAAATCTCATCAAACACTTTTAAAAACTGTTCCAATATTAGGAAAAAAAAAAAAAAAATATATATATATATATAAATATATATATATATATATATATATATATAACTAGAATTAAAAGCATATCAAACTAATTTCTTTTAGCATAAGAAAGCAACTCTCTCTAGTAAAAGAAAATATTACCAAATTTCATGTGTTAGGTGAGCCAACTTATCCACATCTTTTCTCAACTATGAGAAACAATGAATAATATCAGACAGTTACGTTCATTTAAATTCGTTAATTAGGTGGTGAAAATTTTAGGTAGCCGAGCAACCCTAATTTACTTGAGAGAAATGAAAGCAGAAATAAAATAAAATAAAAGACGCATGGGCAATAGAAAATGATGTAGGGAGAACAGAAACAGAAGATAAAAAAAAAAAGATATAATAATATATAAAGGAGATAAAAGAAGAATAATAAAAAAGTTACGTACATATAATAATTGGATGGTCCATCTATAATTATTTTTAGTATAACTGGTGTTAAAAAGATTTTGTCGTGTAATGAATTTATACAAAATAAAATGGTTTTTTTTCCATTTTATGAGACTGAATGATGATGCAGGAACAACAGGTACAAGTTCGATAGAACCATACAAGAAACAGATGTTACTGGTGAAATAAGTTTTAACATCATTCGTAAAATCGCAAGACAAGAAAAAAAAGGAACATTTAACATGTAATACACAAATTGTTGTGTTCATACATGTGATGTTGAAAGATGTGGTAGAAAAAAATGCTATTTTCTTGCGTTGATTCACGAGGTGCAACAGCAGTTGCAGATGAGCATGCGTAATGTAATGTAATGCATACAGAGAGAGAGATAGAGAGATTTTGTAGATGATAATGACCTGATAAGCTCCTTCTGCAGGGCGCCACCTTGTTTGGTACGGCGGTGGGAGGTGGCACCGAACCCGGTGGTGACACCGTAACTGTCAGTCCCCTTGTTCATGCTCTCCATGACCCAGTCGCTGCTGGCCTTGACGCCGGCCCTGGCGGCTTCCGCCAGCTCAACCTTGACACCCTGGTCGTGCGCCGCAATCGCCGCCACCTGAGCGATGGTGAGCGTCTGGCCACCGAGGCGCACCGCGGGCCTGCGGTACTCGGCGACCATGCGCTTGACCTCGTCGAGGTGACTCCCCGAGAGCGCCTCCGCCGCGGCGGCCCAGTTGAGCGGATCCCCGGCGGCATTGGCGGCGGTGACGCAGAAAGCGTCTTTTCCGTTGGGCGTTGCGTCCATGTGAGTTAGTGGCGCGTTTGGGTAGGTGAGTGGGGAAGCGGTTTTAAATAAAGGAATGAGGAGACGGAGAGAGGATAAGGAGTGCGTAATGTGGTGAATGATTATTCTTGTTGGTGAAGGGGTTATATATAACGGAGAGTGTTAGGGCCATAGCGAATCTGGAGCGTTGGTGTCTGGTAGGTGGGTATAAAGGGTGGTAACGATGCACAAGGGGAAGTGAAGGGGGTTGGTGGAGAAATAATGACAAGCGTTGGATTACCAGCCTTCATCAGCGGCTCTCCTTGCGCGACGTGGCATTTTTGTTTTCCCCTTCTGTGGGTGCAGTGTCACCCTTGTGGACTAGAACCCAACTTGGGTACTTCCCTACCAACACAGAACGTGGAATAAAAGATAGACATAGAAATATATAAACAAATAAATAAATAAATAAAATGTAACCAAACTACAAAATTAATAAAGATGTGAACGTATATATTATGTTTTCTAGGTAATATGTGCATACAAAATCATCCTTGTCTTCTTCTCGCTACAAAAGACATGACTATGATTCATGTGAATTGGCTTCTAAAAATGGTTAAATAAGGTTAGGAAGATAAAAAATTGTGTTTTTAGCATTTGTTTGCTAATTATTTGGAAGAAAAAAATTATATCAAGATATGAAGAAGAAAAGAATGTGATGTGATAATAATAATAATAATAATAACTGAAAACAAAAATGGAGCATGAAAAAGACGGGCCATGCCAGAGTGAAGAGGGAGGTGGAGAAATTAAGATGCAGCAAGTATTTATGGCAGGTGTTACTATTTCGAAAAGTAAGTTCAAGAATGAACTAGAGCTTCGGTTAGGTTTTAACTTGTCCTTAAAATTGTAGATCCATACAACAAGGTAACTCCACAGGGATTCGTTATATTGAACTGGTATACAGAAGTAGTTCGTGTTCTTGTTACTTGGCTAGAAAATAAATATTAAACATAAGTAAAAAACAATGAATATTGGCTTGGACTTTTAAAATAATAGTTTAATAAAAATAAATATCCTTCAAAAATCTCATACAGCTACAAAAATACCTTTGTGCTCCCCTCCTTCGGGGACCAGAAAGTTAAGGATTTGGATCATGAACATGGTCTCACGTGTCAAAAAAACACATAAACATGTAAAATAATAAAAAGGTTTTTGTTACTACATGTACCTAATTATTAGATCACTAACATCAGCATGACTTGTTATTTCTCAAAAGAAATTGAGTAATCCGTGCAATAATTATGACTTGGACACTGGGGATTTCCAGAGGCTCCATCCCTCCATTCATCTATCATCACTCATAACATAAGAATCACATACAGTAAAAGATTACAGAAAACAATATCATAGCAAAAATAAAAATTAAATTATGAATTATAATTAATATACAATGTTTACATAATACATCATCCAATTCAACGTCTTACCCAATCCATTTCAAAACATTCTTAACTTAGAAACTTTATTAATTTAATTAATACAAAGTAATATATAGCAACTAAACACATTTAAAACTCCTTTCAAACATATCTCCTTAGAAATTTCAAATCGTATCTAACTAAAAAGTTATATTTGACTTATTTTAAACCTTTTCAGTACACATAATAATCTTAGTTCCATTAATTAGAATAATTTTTACTTAATAATGAACATAGGTAACGTATTGGAAGAATTGTATCTCAATTTTTATCCGTACGATATATTAAAAAAATTTATTGTAAAAAAAATATCTCCATTTCATTAATGATATAACGTACATATTGGTTGAGGTACCATCTTGGATTTATGAGTTCAATAATCAAATATAAGACCCATTAATTTAATGAAATTCATCTCAATATTTTATTAATGTATTCACATTTTTATTCACTTCAAATTATATAACTCGAGTCAAATATATCATCAAACTATATAATTCGATTAATATATTTAAATAAAAAATAATCTTTGTTTTTAAATTGTTGGACGAATTTTCATTCATTATGTTGAACTAACATATGAATTCACAATATTACAAAAGAAACATAATGGCTGTAAATTTAACATTTAAAAATCAACGACAATATTTAATATATAAATAAAAAATAATAACAATCACCAAATATATCTAAGAAAATATTTTGTTTATAAAAACCAACTCCCTCTTTTTTTAAAAAAGTTGTTTTTTCATTTTTATTTGTCTTCTTTCTAAAATTCATGTCTTTCTTCTTTATCAAAGGTCAGTCTCAGATTTTCCATGTGATTTTAGGTTTTTAGAATTTCTTTGAGTAGTTATACTCTATATAGGTAAGAAAAACTAGTTTGACTATTTTTAATAGATATTATAATTATTTATTTTATTAAACATGAATTTAAATTAAATTAAATTAATATTTTATGTATGGTATGACATAGTATTAAGGTTTGTGAATGATGTGGTGTGTGATGGAGACATAGTATCTTCAGGAAATGAGATATATGTGTTGAGATTATTAAGATGTGCGTTGTTTGGAGATTTGATCTATCTAAGTAGGTATCCTGACTATACTGATATATTAGAATATCAGTTAGTGAAGAGTCGAAAGAGGTTCATATGAGCATGTTAGAGATTTGAAATATGAGCTAATCGGAATATTACCCTGTGCATATGGAATTGTACCTGAGGTTTGAAATAGGAACTTATCAGGACAGCAGGTTTGAAATATGAAAGGAAGAGATGAATGGTATATGGTAGGTGCAAATCTCTTAGTCTAACTTAATGAAAGTCTTTGGGAAAGAGAGAGTCCAATGTCTTTCTATGTGAGATGAATTATGACAAATTGAATTGTTGAGATGAATTATGACAGATTGAATTGTTGTTTAGTTGAGATAGAAATTTAGTTTATGATAATATATCTTTTAAAAGTCTCAAGCTACCCTTATTTTTATTTTTGTGTGGTGTTTGTTTTGTTTTTAAATTTATGATGAGCAGAAGATTTGACAGGTAGTGTGAGTTCCAGTAAATTGATGAATAAACTTTATTTTATTATAATTTTACGAAGATATTTATATTAATTTTTTTTAGAAGTATATTTTGAAATATATGATGAATGTATAAATTTTTATATATAATTTTTATGCAATAAAGTTCCTAATACATCAAAAATAAGAATATTACACAATCTAATCTAATTTATTATATTTAAAAATAAAAATAATCTTCCGCGTAATTGTATATATTAATAGTAAACTTTATTTGATACATATTGATATATTTAAATTATATATTCTTTTCTACCATTTAATTATTTATATATATATATATATATATATATATATATATATATATATATATATATATAATTTGATTAACTAGCTATTGTTAAGTAGTGAATAGTTTATTATATCTATATTGTTTTGCTAAAAAAGCATAATTAATTAGATAAGGCGAACTTTATTGATGTTTGAGTGAAATCACAACCATTTAAGTGTTGTTCACACTCTTTTCAGTTCTAGCTTTTAGTAAATAAATCATAATGGTATTTAAGAAATTGTGATCAATGTGAAGAATCCCCTATATTCCCATCGTTCAATGATGTTAAATGAGTTCAACTATCTGTTAGCCTCAAGTTGTTAAGCACTAATTAAGAATAAGCATTGGTTGGTTGAGGATTAATAATGGTATGATAACCTTATGTCAACAACATTTGCTTAATCTTATATTTGTCGATGCTCATTTTCTTACTTGTACTTCACATTGAATATGATCCCTTTTCTTGAGCAACTATGATCATTATTTTTTTGTTTTTTATCATACATTGATGCTCCAATTTAAGTACCCATTTGGCTGTGATTTTGTCTTAAGAATTTGATTAACTTGTCTCTTATTATTTTTATTTTAAAAAATAAAAGGGTGCTTAAGAAAATGTATGAAGTTTGACATAGATGATAAACCTATATTTTCATAAATTGAAGGAAAACTTATATATTAGAAAAAAGAACATGAATTTGTTGATTATAAAATATATATTTGTTTGTAGTTAACTAATCAATAGTGTAAATTTGATCCTTTAGAGATAGTTTTTACGTCACAGGAATGTTTTTGTTTACTTAATTTAATCTCTCTTACTTAAGCATGCATTATAGTGTTACTTGGATTTTAAGATCAGGTTTGGATTCAATGAATTGATCCCAACAAAAATAAAGACTAAGCTAGGTGAAGAAAAACATGATCACTCCTAGTTGAAGTGATTTCTAACTAACATTTGTTAAACATTGCCTATTAATTTTATAGAGTATTTTTTATTAATTTATGGTTTTATAAAGTCAAACATGACTGCATAATTAAAAATTATTCTACAGTTATAAACGAGAGCCCAGACAAGAAGTTGATTTCTTTTACAAAATCTTAAAAATAAAACAAAATGTTGCAGTATTTTATTATTAATATTTTCATTAAAAATGGAAAAAAAATGAACAACTACATTAACATTGTCTTTTCTTTTGCAATAAAGTATTAATAGAGTGGAATCACTGCAGTCACATTAAAATTCCAGTTAGTAAAGTTTTGTCTCCATGCCTAATTATATCCAACTCAACTAAATTCAAATAAAATAGAGCAACCATAATATAGTTATTTTGTTAAATTTAATGGTTGCATTAGGTTTCATTAGATTTTATGCCTGTTACATTATTTATCTTAGTAAAATAAAGATGAAATATAAAAGCTGAATTTTCTTTTTATTTAATTTCAACTTTTTTCACAATCAATTAAAAGGGGACAATTCTTATTAATATAAAAATAAAAATATTATACTATATTAATTATTGTAAAACTATCTTAAAAACAATGTAACAGTATTTTTTACAATTAACTACACACATATTTTATGTGTAGAACAACCAATATGATACAATATCTTTTTGTCAAAAGTTATATAATATGTAAACACATACATTTTATTTTTTAAGAGAAAATAAATAGATATGAAATTCATCAAAGTTTTGTGATTTGAATAAATTTGAATTAAATAAAGAAATATGTTTTTTATTATTTTTATAGGGCATTATAATTTAAAAATAAAAATAAAAAGATGGAATTAGAAGCAAACATGAATAGCCATCCCGTTTGAACGCGTAGTAGCTGACTGAGTCATGAAGAAGAGCTGTGAAAACTTGAAGAACAAACAAAATAACTCAAATTTTATATTATGTGACGGCTTTAACAATTAATTGTTAAAGTTTAATGAAATTTATACTTTTATCTTTGTCATTCTATAAAAAAAATTATAACTACTTTTACTGTCATTTTAATTATATAATTTTATTATCCATTAAATTAAAATAACTTTATTATTTAATAAAATACACAATCTCTTTTAAAAAAATTATTATATATTTTCTCTTAATTTAAAGATAATTTTATACCTCTTCAACTTTTATTCTTACAAAAATCATTTATATTTTAATTTTAAAATTACATATTTTTTCTCTCATATTAAAGTTCAGTAATGACATGTATTAAAAATTGTCATCATTTCACCTACACAAAACACTACCAAACTACCTAAAGTTTGGCGTGCTTCATGAGAAATTGATAAAGAACATATCTCTTTTAATTTATTTTTATATTTTAAAAGAAATTATACATTAAATTATTGTTTATACATTAAATTATATATTAGTTTAAATAATATATAAAAACAATTATCGATAAAGATCTTTAATTAAAATTTCAGAATTAAAATATAATAATTAAATATATAATTTTAATAATTAATTTATATTTTAATAATTATAAAAAATGATATTGTATACATGTGTGCGTTGTACACAAAGAGTAATACTTTTTTGTAAATATAATCATTGGGCATATTTACTATGCCTTTTATGTTATATGAGGATGGATATTGAGATCTGATTCCTCTCATGATTCCATCAAATTGAGAGAGAAAAAAATATGAATTAGTTTGAATTATTGATTTGTTTTGGATTTCAAAATTATTAATAACAATGGCTTAAGTTGATTTGAGCACTCATATCAATTTCGATAAACTGAAGCTCGTATTATTTCAGAAAAAAAGATTACATCATATATTCTATGATTTTATATTGTCCAATTCTATAATTGTATAATTTGTATGTTATGTAATTCTATAATTATACCTTTCAAAATTATTCACTAATTTCATTTTATTTTATTATATTTTTTATTTATCTCTATATTTTTCTTGTCTTTTGATAATCTTGTTAGAGAATCCAGATATGATCGAGTTGTTAATTTTTTATAATTTAATCTAATATAAATCAATTGCCATTAATAATTTGGATCAAAATTTTTGTTAAACTCGAATCAACATAAGGCAGGTAGGTACACCCTACTAGCTAACCTAATTCAAAATACTTCTTGCATCAAATTAATATTATTTTACTTGCCGTTGAAAAAAATGTCATACCGCAAAATATCATGAAAAATCATAATAGACTAATTATAATTAAAAAAAATCTTCCTCTTTAGGCACTAAATGTCCTACAAATTTACTTTGAATACTTTCTTGTAAATATTTATAGAAAAAAACTTATGTATAAATTTAAAACAAAAAAAATTAAAAAAACTTATATAAAAATACATTTTACAAATTAGTTTACATGTAAACTAATTTTAATTTATAAAACGTTGTTTAATTTTTTTAAAGTTTATAAAAAAATTCCAAATAAAACAAACTTTGTAATTTGTGGCTTTTGCAACCATTTCCATTTTAAGACCACTACCTTTGTCCAACTCATCTACGTACTTGAAAAAATCACAATATGTAGCTCTATACACTTATGAAACTATCAAAAACATGTTTCTTATTACATAAACAATACAAAATGACTTGCTTTTCAATTAAGGTTGACTTACTTTTTAATTAGGGGTTGTACTTGTAAAGTTAGGAGAATTTCTTTATATCCCAGTCATACGTTCTTTATCTATATGTTCAAAAATTGTACCAAGAAATGATAACATCTTGTTGCAAAATATGCATGTTTTTCCAATTAAGTTTTTCAAATTGCCTTCATATTTCTTCAGATACATTAGATTCATTTACATTATTACATTAGCGGACTTGTTCATCTTGTTTCTTTTTTTTTTTTTAAACCGTTATTTCCTACACCATATAAATTACTTTATGTATTTAATAAACTTTATAGGCCAACAATGTCTTTCTTACTTTTATTTTAAAATTTATTTATTAAATTATTTTTTTCCTCTCATTCATGTGCCAAAACATCTTTATCATATTTATGATATTTTTAAAAAATATGATATATTTTTATTTTTCTTAACAATAATAAAAATGATGTTGGTAATTATTTTCTGTATGATAAATATGGACAATTATTTATTTTATTTTTCATTAATTTGTTAAAATGAGATTTTTTGATGTTAAGATATTTACAACTTGTATAATTAATTTTAAAAATTCAGTTGAATATATTGTTTTTAAATATTTAGTTTTGTGATAAAAAATTTTTTTTGAAATAAATACAAACATTTTTTAATATTTATAAGATTATTTTTTATTATTATCAAGAAAGTTTGTTAATTTACATATGACATAAAGAAAGAGAAATATTAACGCTTTTTTTGTTGTAATGACTTATGACTTAATTGCGTGTGAGAGAAAAAAAAAAAGAATTATTTAATAAATAAATTTTAAAATAAAAATAATAAAAATATTGTTGGCATATTAAAAATTTATTAATTGTAAAAGGCAATTTAGGTGCAGGAAGCAATTCGCTGTTTTTTAAAGCAAAACTTAATACTCAAAATAAAAATAAAAATACAGACAAATTAATAAATTAACATATTAATGAAAGTGATATAATAAATAAAGGTTTAAATAGGGATCTAGATTAATATTCACTTTAACTCTCTTAAAAAAAATTATTTTTTGTAATTTATTGTCCATTTCAGTAATTGAGATATCAAAGGAAGAAAGACACGCTTGGTGTATAAATAAAAGACAAAAATATATTTTTTAGATATTAATATATATTGGTTATTAATAATTGGAATAAAATATAAACAGTAAAATTCTCAGCTAAGTATCATCTTATATTCTTATCTTATTAGTATTATTGTATTATTGTAATCTATAAGCTCAAGTACATATATTTCCGTTCTATTTAACGAAAATGTATATATTTGAGTTATATATAATCGCGAATATATTTATAAAGAAAAATGTTTTGAATAGTTGAATATATATATAATCAAATTATGTTATTGTAGAATATAAAAAAAATAAGAAATATTGAAATTATTAACTTGTAATTTGACATGACTTATTATACTAATTTTCATATTAAAAGGTTTGTTAATCGTGATTAAGAGATGATTTTGAGTCAAGTCAAGTGCTCTTAGGAATTCATAGTGATTAAGTCAAAGATTGAAAATGATTTATTATAAGCAATCTCTTACAAGTGGAAAAGCAATTTGCACATGGAAAATCAACCAAACTGCCAGGATGTAATAAACGTTTTTTTTAATCGTGTCTTAGATTTATATTCTTTTCACACTTTTATTTATATAGATTAGAATACTGAACCCATGCTTTCCTTGCTCTGCATGATCAGTTAAACCCTAAGTATTTTAAATTAGTTGCATAATGCAAGCAGAGAGAAACTACTGATTAAAAAGGTTGGCATAATCACAAGTGTCTAACCTTTGTCGGACACTATTATATGATTATAGAATGCAGATAAGTATACAATAAAATTATTTTCATTTTAAAACTTTCATCAGATCCAACGTTACAAAAGTGAAAGCATTTAATATATAATTACTTACTCGTGGGTAAACATAGGAAATTAAACCTTTAGAATATTTTTTTTAAGGTTAAGATATTATATTTCTTAATGTACGAGAGAGAATTAATTACAATACTAAATAAATATGTACTTAGGTTTGGTATTGTGAACAAATAAAAATAAATGTCAAATCATTATATAAATTTATATATTATCTTTTACTTATTTATATATTTTTTCTATTATATTAGTGTAACCAAACACCAATATTATTTGAATGCAAATGTTTCGAATGACAGCAGGTACATGTAGGATATTAATAACACTAATATATCGGATTATAAAATTTTATTGAGAATGTTTTCTTATAAATGCTGAAACGCGAATATAATAAGAGATCAACACTTTTACATTAATTGTTCACACTGATATTATTTTAAAAATAAATTCTAAAAAGTTTCTCTTCTCTAATTTTTTTTAATTTATTCATAAATTAATTTTGACTCAGATAAAAGTTTTTATTTTTATTTTTAATTTGTATGTTTTAAAAATTGTCCAAATATAGAAGATTGAATGTATCTGAGAATGATTTAGTCTTAAAATTTTAATTGAGTTGTGCAACATGTCGTTTGTCCAGAAGAAAAGGTACATAAGGATCTGCACTCAGGCTTTTGAATATATATGAGGTTTGTGTTTGACTTAGTGAAGTTCAAAATTGGCCACCAAAGACTTGAGTCAATTCTGATTTCTGAACCTTGAACATAAGATATAGCGTTGTGTCTGCGGATGAGTAGGTGTACAAATCTTATCTACTTTGAGGAAGAACTACGCTATACTTTGTTGACTAAAATCTCAACAAAATAATTAAGTGCTAGTTTAGAGAAATTGAAAAAAAAATACATTTATAAATAGAGCCAGTGATAAAAAAGGAGAAGCTGTATTGATTAGATATTTAGAAAAGAAAAATAATTCTTTAGATTGGTGAAAAAACATACTCTTGTCCATATAATGTGATGATTTCTTATAGCATCCTTAGAGAGGATACTAATGCTTGTACAATTAATTATATCATTACAGCTCGGTTGTTATATGATGTATATTTACCAACGGCATTATAAATTTACCAACAACATTATACCTTATAAATTTACCAACAACATTATATCTTATAAATTTAATAATTATAAGGAACAAAATTAATAAATTTAATAATTATAAAGAACAAAATTAATAAATTTAATAATTTTTAATTTTCAGTTAATTAGTAAGTTGGATCTTGAACTCCCCTGGTCAAAACTCATCGCCTCTATAACCTTTCTATACGCGAGGAGTTGATATTCTTGCTCACACCACACCCCAATCTTTAACACAAAAAACAACATTCTATTTTGTATATGGATCAAACACAATGCTTTCTGATTACCCGACCCCATTAAAATATTTGAGTCTACCTTCCAGACACAAAAGTTCTCAACAAGTGGATCAAAACAAGGAATCTACATATATCTGGATCCAATTAATAAAATCCGTGAACAAGATGGGATCGTCATAACGAAAAGATTTGAGTCATTAACTTATTACTCTTGATTGTGGTATATTGACTTAATAATCTTGATTGTGACATTTTTTTCATTTCTAATCTCTTTTGGTCTTTTATATTTTTATTACCTAATTTGTAAAATTTGTCTAGAACGATATATAATTCTAATACATAATTATATATATTTTAGTATAATTCTAGTATAACATTATCCCTGCGAGAAGGTGTGTATTAACCATTTATGGATCTATATAATTTATATACTATCAATCTAGGTATAGACACATTAAATGTTTTAACTTTAAATATTTTTAGGCTTTTTTACTAGAATGATATTATATGATCAAATACATATTTGACTCTAGATAAAAATAACATCAATCACGAATGTGTTCATGTTTCATTTCAATTATGTGTCTATTCTTTTAATTTTATTTTTTTCGCGTAAATTTAACTTTAAAAAAATTAATTTCAATCAACCTTACATAAAATTTAAAAAAAAAAATTTAAATACTTTAGCATTAAATATCATTTGATACATTTTAAAATTACGTGTTTTTTAATATTATTATTTCAATAAAGTATTCTTCAATATATATATATATATATATATAATACTATTTTCTATAATAAGTAACTGTTTTATGTCAATTATATATTTATTAATCAGAAATATAATTTATTTTTTAGATATAGATTTATTCATATTTAAAATAAAATTTCTCAATTATATTGTTTATTTAGTGACGAGGTTTATTTCAGTGAATAACGTTGGGCCAGGTTCATTTGAGAATTTTTCTTGAAACATTCAGTTGAATTTTTTTTTCTAAAAATATATATTAATTATTTTCTCAGCTATTTTTTTAAAGAGGAAACCAATAGAACTCACTTTCTCATAAAACCCTATTTTAGACGGCTTTTAGAGTTGAAGAAGAAAGAACAAAGCTAAAATTCAAATCCTAGAAACAGAATTATGACTTAGAAAACTAAATCATATTATCAATAAATAGATTGCACAACGTTCTAATTGGGGGTTTTTTTTTTCCTACTATGCTAGTTTAGAAAAACATAAACAAAATAATCTCTTAAATATTTTTTTTAATAATAATTATTGTTACTCTTGAATATATTTAGCATCAATTTTATATAATAATAATAATAATAATCATAATTTTAAATTAAATAGTAATAATTATTAATAAAACTACTTTAAATGAAATCATTTAACATTAATTCTCCTTAAAATTATTTTTATTGATCATTAACTCTGAATATGATTTTATTAATGATATTAAACAGATTAATTATTAATTATTTTAATAAAATAAATTGAAAATAATTCAAACATTCTTTTAAACATTAAAAATAAGAAAAAAAAAGAAAACAAAAACATAGATCCCAAATAACTTATTTCTAACCGGTAGTGTAAGGGAAAAAATTGAATCTATTTATGGTGCGTATTCGAACACCAATTTTAGAATATCAACAATAAATAGGTTTATTTATATAAATATATGTCATTCAGTTCCCAAAACCCTTTTTATTATAAATTTATATATATATATATATAAGTTGAAAATTTTGCAACTTGTGGTGGCGAGGTACTCACACCTACCACTGCGATATTGCGTAGTTGTTGGGTTGTAGTGAACGTGGTGCAGTGCAGTAGTTGTAATAGGATTACGACAACAGTTACAATTTTTTTCTTTTCTTTTTCTTAAACTTAACCTAATAGTTTAACCCATTTATTTCGTCATCCTTATCTCATACCTCATAATAATATTTTTAATTACCACCTTCTCATATATATACTACTTTAAATTAAGAACAACTAAGGAATAAAATTATGTGATTTTTCACCCATAAAAATTATGTCGGTAATTTATACAGTAAAACTGAACTCATTTACACAAAAATAAAACGTGCAAATAACAATAACGACAAAGATCAGATCGAATACATCCATACATTGTACTAAAAATTCACAACCTTTAATAATTGGTACGTACCCAGGTACATAACTTTAAATGCTAACATGTTTGTTTGAAAAGAGGCGTGTTTATATATTTTTTTTAAGTAAGATTAGTTTTCTGTAAAACTGATATAATACTTTATAATTTTAATAAATGAGATGTTAAACAGTATTAAAATTTAAATAGAAAATATATTTTACTAATTAATTAATGGTGACCCACCTTTTATGACGTGTGTGGTAGTCACAGTCACACCAGCTACAACGGCCTCACTTCCCACATAAGCTTACAACCACACCATTCGTTTCCACTTCATAGAATATGTTAGATAGTTGCAACTTGCAACTTATTATTATTATTACTATTTATTTAGTTAATAATTTTGGTGAAAGTTACAACATACATGTAAGTTACTATTTATTATTGAATGTAATATTTTTAAAAATAAATATATTTTAAGTTTCAGTTTGACATTATTTATAAATAGATTATTTTATTATTTATAAATATATTTATTTTATTGAGAAGTGACTTTAAATTTAATTTAATTTTATAAAATTAGTTTGTGAGAATTGTTTCATTTCATTTATATATATATATATATATATATATATATATATATATATATATATATATATATATATATTAAATTGACTTTATTTTAATGAGGTAGAATTTTCAATACCTCCTTAAGTTGAGACATAGACATATTTATTTGAGATCCTATATATATCGACTAAAAATAAAGTCTTTCTTCACCTTACAACACTTGTTTTATAAGGTTGAGTTGATTTAAAGTCCACTTCTTAAATATTATATCAGAATTTATCCTAATAAGATAGTTTTTCAGGCAATCTTTAAATATATAATCTTACACAACAGGAGAGGAGTTTCGACACAAGAATAGTGTATTGAGATCCCACATTAACTAGAAATAAAATTTTCCAATAAACATATAATACCAATTTAGAATATACAAATAAAAGCAAAATTTACCTCAAAGTCTAATGGTAATAAGTTAGACTTAAACTTATAACCTAATAATACATTTTCTTAAGTTCTTTAATTAATGAAACAAACATAGCCTTTTATATAAATATGGATTATGACTTCTCATTAGTTTTAATGGCATGTAAATAACTGGGATTTTATATAAACTTGCGTCGTTATAATATTTTGTAAGAAATTCAGTATTTTTTACTATAGTTTGTAAAGTTTGAGAAGAACATATCGGTATTAGTTGATAATAAGATAGGAAAACCTAAATGTTGCGTAGTGGTTAGCACATTTCCATTTATTGACACAATACCTTTTTAGCCCTAATCGTATCCGAATGAAAAGCAAGCTAGCACTAAGGTGTGTTTCCATTGGCTGGTTTCACATTGTCTTTGTCCAATTACGTCCTTTGTTGGTGAAGAAGGATCCCACCCCTTTCACTAATGTGCATCGATCTCATCTTTGTGGACAACGTTATTTCAGTTGGCAGCAATGAAAGCAATGGAATTGACCAAAACTTGAAACATTTTGGTGAATGCACCTTTAGATCGTTATTATATTATGTCAAGTTTTGGAGTAGGTTGTTGCCACGTTATATATTCCTACTAAGCCTCAAAATATGAACTCAGTTCAAAAACCTTACAACTTGTGATATACAAAGCCTTTATCTTCTTCTTACCTACCATTTTCTCATTCATCACTGCAAACTCAACTCCTCTCAGAAAAATTTCTAGCTACTCATGTTTACCTACCATTTTCTCATTGGTTACTTCAAAATCAACCCTTCTCAGAAAAATTGCTAGCTACTCATATTTACCTACCATTTTCTTTACTTCATGCAAATCTTCAATCGCACACACAGTTACCTTGCAGTATTACTTCGGTTTTCTTAACCAAAATAGTTAAAGGTTCAAATTCATATTTACCGAAAAACTATAGGAGACAATTAACCTTTTAAGTACTTTAAGAACTTTGGTGTTAAAATGAGTCAACTTATTTAGATTGTTCAAAATGTTAAGTGATTTAATTTGGCTAATTTTCGTGGACTTAAAATATTTAACCTAGCTCAATTCTCTTGGTGAGTTAAGGATGTTTAATTGTCAATTAGTTCATCTAATTTAAAAAAAAAAACAAAAAATATAGAAAAAACATGATACAAAAAACTCAATAACATAGTAATTCGTAACAACAAATTAACTCACAAATAAGAAAATAAAAATATCAAATCAATTTAAGGTGAAAGGAAAAATAAATTACAAATTTATGCAATAATAAAAATTAATTGATGAGTTGGCTACAGTATGTTAATTTATTGGTTGAGGGTACTAAGTCAATCCGCAGAAGAAGAAATTAACATATTTCCAATCCATTTAATTTGAAAGTCATGTTGATTCTAAATTGATTTCAAAGTTTCAAATGTTTATTTCAAGATGTCTAAAAGAAGATTAACTTTGACGAAGAATTCTTTTTCTATTTTATATATATATATATATATATATATATATAT
>Ga0209489_102082_pt1 | contig 41145 bp, 24 predicted proteins | sample SiratrowhiteBW_FD_187527 | JGI IMG/M metagenome (GOLD analysis project Ga0209489, IMG submission 187527) | Root nodule microbial communities of legume samples collected from California, USA - Siratro white BW (SPAdes) (version 2) | ecosystem: Host-associated > Plants > Roots > Nodule | place...
TCTTTTATATATATATATATATATTTTTTTTTTAATCTTTTGTCATATGTTCATCAATTTGCAAAGAGTCCCATCGAGTGGGGAAAGAAGGTGCTGTATTTTATAAGTCTTGTAAAGTGTGTTTTTGTGTCTTAAATCTTATAACTCTCTATCTTATGCAGATGAATTTCCAATGCTTCAAGCATAGGAGTTTTAAACTTAGAAGACAATATCTAAAACTTTATAACATATTTCTGTGGAGACTTCCTTTTATACTGACATGTGTTTAATGTTAAATTATACTGCATTTAATGTTTATTTTTATATTCAAGTAGATTGTTAAACACAAAATTTTGTTATTATCAAAAATATGGATGTGTTAGGCATAATGTAAGGATTCAGACTTCTATTCTTATCATAAAATATGTTTATACTTTAATATGTCGGATTCAGATAAGAAATTTATGACATTTGATAGTTAATTTTCTAGTTACTTATAATTTTACTGCATATATGATTTATTACACCTTATGCAAAATGCATGTAATGTTGGTTAAGTTGTGTGAGTGCAAGATATTAATGATTTAAATTGTAATGATTTTTTCACTAAAAAACTCTTTGAAGGAGAGAAACTTGTTCATATGATTTGTTCATATAGGTTGGTTATAATTCATTAATACTATAACTGAACTATGTTAAATTTTTGTGCATTATATTTTTTCTTTCCGTGATTCTTATTGTTGTTTATGAGTTCATGTGGTGTTTGTTTGTGAAATTCTTGAATTGGATTGTTTTAGTGGTCATGAATTAAAATCCACAACAATAATATGGATAAACAAACAATAATATAGATGAACAATGCTTGTCCTTTCAATGAAGTAGAATATTGATATATTGTGAGAGAAATTGCAATCTGAAATGTAAGTTTTTTTAAGGATAAGTTTTTCATTTTATCCAATCGTAGGGTTGCAGGTTTAAAAACATGGGGTGCAGAATGCAATGCCATTAAAAGTATTATAAACTGTAATTTTGTTAAGGCCAACTTTTTCATACACCTCCTACTTTTTTACGGCACTCCTATAAGAGAAATAAAAATACCATTTTACTCTCTTAATATTCTTTATATTGTCGATCACAACTCTAACTCTATTGTATTTTATATTATACAATTTATAATATTTTTTTTAACAAAATAAAATTTTTATATATTGAATTGTTAAATTCATAATATAATTTTTGTACTTTATACTGTGCAATCAATAGTATATATATATATTATTTTAGATTATAAATTTTAAAAGAGTGTTTTTAATATTTTTAAAGGTATGAGGGTGCAGAAGAAAAACATGGAGGTGCAGGAAAAAGTGATCTTCTGGTAGAGAACAAGGGACGCAAAATTGGGTGTTTAGATTGGGCCACTGAGAGTCAAAGCGAAACGGGCCGTGAAAAGTAGTGGATGGCACTCGAACCCAACCTAACACGTATATTATCATTACGTGTGCACTTCATTCAAAACCCTAGGCTTGTAAGGTGCTTCCCCTTCACCGTCCAGCATTCGAAGCAAAAATGGTTTCGCTGAAACTGCAGAAGCGCCTCGCTGCAAGCGTTCTCAAGTGCGGCAGAGGAAAGGTTTGGCTTGACCCAAATGAAGTCAACGAAATCTCCATGGCCAATTCTCGTACGCACTCCCTCTCTCCCATTTTTTTTTCCACTGTTAATTTCGTTTCATTACTTTCGTTTTAGGTTTTATAGGATCTGAATCTTTTCGTTGTTTTTGAGCGTTTGCCACAATATATGCGAATCCTATTTAACTAATGTTATCATCGAATGTTGTTAGTTTTTCTAATGATTGCATAGCTCTTGGTGGACGCTAATGCCTCTTTCGAGGTTCTGTGTATTCTATTTGAACACTTGGGAGTTTTGATTTTCAGGCCAGAACATAAGGAAGCTGGTTAAGGATGGGTTTATTATCAGGAAACCCACCAAGATTCACTCTCGCTCACGTGCCCGCCGAATGAAGGAAGCCAAGAGAAAAGGACGTCACTCTGGATATGGTATATTCAGTCACAGCCCTAATTGTGAAACCTATTCTATCTCATGTTTTGGGGATCTAATCATTGTTTTATCATTTGTTTTTTTATTCTCAATTGGTTAATTCTTTACAGTTTATTTAGATTTACATTATGAAGTAAGCACCTGTGGAAATGGTTTAGAGTTTTTTAAATAATTTATGACATGTCTATAAGCTTTTTCTATAGCTAGTAAAGAAAATCTTGCAACTTATATAAATAGTTCAACCTAATTTTCTTTTTATTATAAAACCAGTATATATAATTAGGTGCCTGGTTGCGTGCATAATATTTGCTTATTCAATAAGATTTTAATTTAACTATTTATGTAAGCGGACCTTAATGTGTCATGTGATCTTTAATCTTTATCTTTAATTCTTAATGTCCTAGACTTTATTGGTATTTATTATAAATGTCATGAAATAGCTGTGATATTGTAAATATTTTACTGAGTTGTTTGCAATTTTGACAAGCAATGATGTTAAATGGTGGTGCCATGGCAGAACAGTGTGGTGGTTTGTTTTTTTGCTGACTGCAATGTGTCATATGTGAAGGGAGTCTCGCAATGGTGGCACCATAAGCCACAATTGCATGTTTATATGGCATAATTTTTGCGTTTTCTATTGATAACACTCTTGATAATTGGGTTGATCAGTGTAATTGTGTTGCAAAATACCAAGTTTATATGAAACATTTATGCGTGAGACTGCGAGGAAATATGAGATTACTTATATTGTTTCCTGAATACTACTAGGTAAGCGTAAGGGTACGAGGGAGGCAAGGCTTCCCACCAAAATCCTTTGGATGAGGAGAATGCGTGTGCTCAGACGCTTGCTTCGCAAGTACAGGGAGTCTAAGAAGATTGACAAGCACATGTACCATGACATGTACATGAAGGTTAAGGGTAATGTTTTCAAGAACAAGAGAGTTTTGATGGAGAGCATACACAAGTCCAAGGCTGAGAAGGCAAGAGAGAAGACCTTATCTGATCAGTTTGAGGCCAAACGTGCCAAGAACAAGGCCAGCAGAGAAAGGAAAATTGCCCGGAGGGAGGAGCGATTGGCCCAAGTGAGTTTCATACTGTATTGATTATACATCAAATTTGAATATAGTGATTGTTGCAGTTATGGGATTTAATGCATTCAAAATTATTCTTGCTGAAATTGGAATTATAGAATTTGACCATTGGCCCTTGCTCTCTTGTGAAATGTCCAGGGTCCAGGAGAAAAATCAGTAGCTGCACCCAGTGCTCCTGCTGCTACTGCGTCACAGCCTGCCCAGTGAGTAGTCTAATTTATGCTTGTCCTATGTTTACTCCCTTTAGGCTTTATGTGTTGTCTAAATGAACAACATCTTTTATTTTGCAGAGCACCAAAGAAATCCAAGAAGTGAGCCACACATTCTAGTATTGGCTCGTAGAATTTTTTTGGCTGTCATTCTCAGTTATTGTTCTAAAGTAGTTTTGACAAGTATTGTGGAATTTGTGTGTTGGCTTAGACCTTCTTTAGTTTTTAAGTATATGAAATTATAACATTATGCCCGTTCGGTTTTGGCTTTTTTTGTATGGATATCATTATTGTTTCGGAAATACTTGTGTTAATTCTTTTATGGCTATGGCTTAATGTTCTTGAATCGCTTAGTCCCGATCGAATTTGTTTTATTTGCCGCTTAAACAATTCACATATTTACGTAACTATATATTGTTTGTAATATTTATAGTAACCATTCTTGTAGAGATACGCATCGGAATGTTTATTGATTAATGAGGTTAGTGCGATGTAAATGCAAGTGTAGAAAAAAGTGAGTTATTTTATAATTTTGTAAAACTTCATGTATGGATAGGATAATTTATCGTATTTTGTTTATTAATTTTAGAGAAACTTCTATTTCAAGATATTTTCGTGAAAAAACTGTTACTGTGTAATATTTTAAATTGTATTCTATAAACGGACTAAGCAAAATTATTGACTTGGTTATAACTAGAGAAAGCTTAAGATTTCAGTTCTTGCCATTCATAAAGGTCTGATGAGGCTGACTTAAACTTACGTGTGCGTGAGACAAACTTGAAATCCAAGCGTACATTTAATTCAATACATAAATTGAAGATGAGGTTTCAATTCAATTCACCTGTACTTGTCAGTGTAGAATATCCGTAGTATTATCTCTTTCTCATATATTTTTAGACATTTCAAAAATATTATATTCAAAACAATTGATGCTTTAAAATTTCAAATTTAAATAACTTTCTTTTATCGAAGCATGCTTTTATTTCATATTAATATATCTCAGGCGGTGCAAACATTTAAGGTAAATAATAAAATAATAATAAATTAAGGTAAATAATAATAACATGCGATGATTTGCTAGAGGAAGATATAAAGTAAAAAGCAAAATAATAATAAATTAATAAAATTATGATAAATTTAATAAAATTATACAATAATAATATTATAATAAAAAATATTAATAATAATTTTATAAAATAAGATAATTATTAATAATATTAATAATTAAAAAAATAATAATAAAATTATAAATTTTTTTATTTAAATTTAAATTTTAAAATAATTGATATTTTTTATAATTTCATCAATTAAAATAATAATTTATCAATCATATTAATAAATTAATTATATTTAATCTTAAATTAATTTTAATTATGATTTTATCTATTAAAAAATTATTTTCTCATCTACACTTATTATATCACTCACAAAACTTTTATAAATTGATATATTTTTTCACCGTTCATCTTTCATCCAAAACAAATCATTAATGTATATATCACCTATAGGAGATCTTACGTAAATATTTGAAAGAAACATAAATTACAATATATAAAAATGTAGTAAAGTTTTACTTTTATGAGATATTTCTTGATATATGTATATTAACCTTAAACATCAAAATACATATATGTATATTAACCTTAAACATCAAAATACATAGAAAGGGTTCTGGAAAAACATGAAGTATCAATGGTGATATCGTATAATTGAAAATAGCAGATAAATAGAGGAAATAAAAGTGCTTAATTCAAAGAAATAAAGAAAAAAAAAATAGGTGAGAGAAGAATATGAATAGTGTAAAAATAAGAATTGGATTTCATAACTTTAAATTTAGTCCTTTTTTTTAATCAATCAACCTTATGAGTTAAATACATAAAAGAAGCTAAAGCATCCTCTATAAATTTGTGTCATGGTGAAAGATATGCAGTAATCGACATGACATTGAGATATATGAAATGTGAAATTTTAATACTTGGTCTTAATTAAGGTTTGATTACGGTGCCTGTGCTCTGATAAATAAGGAAACCTTGCCGTGGTAAAGTTGAACTCACCATTTTCCTTTCAAATATTAAGCTCCAGTCTACAAATTCTATACCAAAGCTTCTTGGTATATAATGTTCCTTTCACAAGACAGTTAAATTTCAACACAAACTACAGACAGCAAATCTAACGAACCAAATAACATGGTGAGATGGAGAACCGATTCATACCGATACTGTAATTTTTATGAAGACAGATGCCACTAACGCAATATATACTACAAGTCAAATTAAGTAATGGATCGTCTCTCAACTTTGTTCCATTGTATTGTATTCTAGTTAATACGGCATGAGTTCGGATGAAAACTGTTTGTTAGAGATATGCCTGCCATCCTAATCTACAGCTGCAAACTGTAAATTATACAATTTAGTACATGCAAAATGAAAGTAGGTTTACTCCATCTTGTCGGCTACGATTGGAAGGTATGCAATTTTGCTGTCTTGGATATTAGAAACTTCTTTGATTGCGCCGATTAGAAAAACCACTGTCGTCTTCATCTTTGATGAAGGGTTTAAATCTGGCGAGGCCACCACTTCCACTATATGCTTGGCTTCTGTTTGTAGCTTGATGATCTGATGGATCTGGATTGCCACAAATCCCAAGTTTGACAATAAATGTAGCTGTGCTTCCTTTGCCAGGGCCCTCGCTCTCAATCCATATGTGACCTCCCATGAGGTTTACAAATCTGAATCAATTTTGTGGAAGAGTCAGACTTAATAGACGAAAGACAACACTATTATTTACGCTTACAGTATTAACATCCATTTAGCATGATGAAAATTGAGAGACTACTGCAAATTCAAAGTAGTATTCGATGTTTCCCCCCTACCTTTTACAAATTGCAAGCCCAAGACCTGCACCACTGCTAGGTCGGGCTGGTCCACTCCGAGACTGAGCAAACTTGGTAAAGAGATGAGGAATATCTTGTGGGGGAATCCCACATCCAGAGTCCTTAACCTGAACAAAGGATGATGCTTGTGTTAATAATAATAACAATAAAGAAAAAGCAAATTTAAGTTAACTTCTAACAGTCGCTAACTTGACAAAATTAAGGCTGAGATATTGAATGTCGCAATCATAACCTGGACTCGAATGTAGAAATGACCATCACTTGATGTTGGATAAAATTCTGGAGGTCGCCAATCTTGTAAAGATTCTGGTTTTGCTACAGATGCTCTTATAGAAACATAACCCTCCTTAGTGAATTTGACAGCATTACCCACCACATTCAAAAGTGTTTGTGTTAGCCGCTTTTCATCTCCAATGGCATGAGCAGGCAGATCAGGAGCCAGAATTAAAGTAATAGGTAATTTTTTCACAGATGCTATTGGCTTTATCAGTTCAACAATCTGCACTCAAGATAAAAAAACAAGAACACAATACATAAACTCAGGATAAGAGAATTATGTTACTGCTATTTCAGAACAATAAAGCATAAAAACTAATAGCAATTACCTCTCCCAAAACACCATGAAGGTTGAATTTTCCCATTTCTAATTCGAGGCTACCATCTTCAAGTCTAGAAAGATCTAGAACATCATTAATGAGTGTCGCCAAAACATTACTACTCTTTAACACTGTCTCTATCATAACCCTCTGCTCCGGAGTCAGTTCAGTCTCCAAGAGAAGTGACGACAATGCTATGATTGCATGCATTGGTGTCCTCATTTCATGATTCATGACAGCAAGAAAATCATTGCGAGCATGGATTGCCATCTCTGCCTCTCGCCGAGCCAAATCCAAAGCAACATTCTGCTCCATGAGTTGATCACGGGCTCGCATAGACTCCTCCAAAATAGCAGCATGAGAAAGGGCGACTGCTACCTGTTTGGAAACTACAAATGAATTCAACAAGTAGAGGAATAGACACTGACGGTAAATATTTTGAAAAGTCTTAACAATACACAGCCATGTTGCCCCATTTGACGGGAGGCATATAAAGAAAAAAAATCCCACCATTACACCAGAAAGTGTGAGCAAAATTTTGAAATGGCAATTTCCACACAAACATCATACTAACATAGTCATTTAATTTAGTAAGAAAACAATATTCCAAGAAAGCATACAACTAAATGAAATGTTTCCCTTGTAATTAATATAGTTATTCATATTAGGAGGCATACATAGAAGTAGGGAATGAGGAATATCCCACACAATGAACAACTGATTATATTTAAGCTAGAAAGAACTACATCAGATCGGCTCAATCTCTTCTGTCAATATACGCTACTAGACAGTATCAAATGTATATTTTCACCTTTACCCGATATCCAAGAGAGGTTTGTTACTATCCCGCATCAACTAGGTATATAGCCAAAGAACCCTTCATGGTGACTTGGATCATGTTCCCCCTTGAGTTAGCTTTTGGTTGAGTTATGGGGTATATACAATCAAAAGCAAGAACGACACGAAAAAAAAATGACAACTAGTGTGATAAAGAAATCTCAAACGAATCCAATACCTGATCTGCAACCACATCAACAAGTTCCAACTCATGGTCTCGCCATTTTCTAACACTGTCAGTAGGGAGGATGAGAACCATGATTGCATAGCTTTTCGCTGATATATCGGGCCAATCATTAATTTGAAAATTGGACAAATTTAGAAGTGGCACCCGAACAGCGACAACTTCAGGCGGCACATATCTTCCCACAAGAGGTCTGATCCGGGCCAGTGGACAGGTGGGGGGTATCCGCATAGCTCGAGGGCTGTTGAAAACTTCATTGACAATAGGATTGTTCGTCTGCACTGTAGACCCAACTTGAACATGGTAGGTTAAAGTATGGGACAGTTGCAGATTCAGACCATTTCTGGAAGGCATCCATAATGCACATTCCTCCAAGCCCAAAGTCCTCCCCAGCTCCACAAGAGTGGTCTTCAAAATTGTATGCCTGTCAAGCGTGCTCCTAATTTCATGAGTCAACATTCTAACATGCCTTCCAGTCTCTTCCTGGGTAAGAATAAGTCCCATCTCCCTGTCAAGCTCTTCAGCCTTGTTCTTGAGGAACAATTCACGCGTCTTGACACTCAACAGATCAGGAATAATGTGCACAAGCATCAGAGCCGTCGCGCAAGACACAATAGCACAGGACACTTTGGCAATCGTCATGACAACAGCAACAGCTTTGGAGTGCGGAGAGAATGTCCACAGGTTTATGAAATGAGTTGCTCCACAGAGGACAATAAAAGCACCAAACTGCATAAGCACCCATCTATACGGAAAGAAAGCAGACTTCTGCACAAAGTAGATGAGCTCCACCGGAATCGAAAAATACGCAAGAGCAATCAGAACATCCGAGATATACTGATACTTCACAAGAAGCTCATCCGGCGGATATTGCGTATCTATACAATCACAGGACTCCATCATCTAACTCCGTATCAACGGATCTGTAATAACAGGATTAAAAAAACATCATTCTCCGCGCAATTGTATTCCAAAATTTCACAAACTAGCATTCAAACTTCAAAATCAACATCAACAAGTGAACAGCATGATTTACACGATGAATAAACCCTAAAACACGAGTTTAGAAACTGAACCAAATACTTTAAAAAAAAAATCCAACACGTTTCAATATATATTAGTAAAATCCAACAATCACTTAAATCGTGATAAAATCTAGCTGAAAAAAATAACGGCGTATTTAATCCATACATGATAACGGTCAAACTAAATCTGGCGCAAGCGAAAAGAGTGAATTAAGCAAGGCTTAGAGTGTTTCGGAAACAGTACAGAGAAATAAGGAGGAATGGATCGAGAGAGAGAGAGAGAGAGAGAGAGAGAAGTGATTATTACCAAAGGAAGAGGAAACGGAGAAGTGGATCAGGTGGTGGAAGCGGCCATTCGGTTAGGCGAAGAGGTGAAGAAGAAAAAAGAAAGAGAGAAAAAAAGAAAGAAGAGTGTAAGTTAAAAGCATGACATGAAATGAGGCAGTGATTGAATTGAATAAGCTTAACCCATCTCACGGACAAGCATGGCAAGCTCCTACTCCGACTCGGGCGTGCCGTGCCCTTTTTTCCATGCTTCTCTCATTTTACTTTTCGCTTTACACACGTGCCACATCGTTTTCGTATTGGCTGTCACCTTATTGTATCTTTTTCCTCTTCTTTCTTTCTCATTTGTGGTAACATTTCCCAAAAGTTAATACCACTTCCTTTCTGTTTAGAGGTTAGGATTTTTTGTGCAAGCAACTCACAATTCATTGGACGGTGCTGGCCCTACTCCCCTTCACTTTTCTGTGTACGTGTAAAATTTAAGTTGGATTTACCCATTCGCAAAAATATTGAACCGCAAATACAGGGCTTCTCAATTCTCATTTGTTCTTTGTGTTATGCCTCAATCAACTTTCTTAACCTTCTTTGAATTTGGTCCACTATATGGATTTGTGTTACCTTTTGCTTTGAGTGTTGACAAATTGGTGTGAAATCCAGCGCATCGGGTCCAAATTCCCAATTGCATTCTTTTGTTTATCAAAACCGCGGCTGCTGCCTCCATTACACCTTTTAATTAATACTAAATGCTTCACTAAGCGCTAATTCCTCCCACAACTTTTCACTCGCATTTCTGATATACGTAAGCATTGAACAGTCAATATGTATTTGTTCTTAATCAAATTATATCTATTTCAGATAATGTCCGTTAGTGTCTTAAAATAACGTTTAGAAAATAGAATTAATTATTTCAAATTTTAGAAGGATGAACAGTGTAAAAGATATATTTTAAAATCAAAACTAAAAGTGACCGTATTTTACCACAGACAAAGAATGATAAGTTCAAATTTGATAGGAAAGAAATAAAAAAAAATATTGAAAAAACTAAAATCACAATCTCTTTGTAACACTCCAAAAATTATTTTTAATATCTAATCTATCCAAAACAGTAGTTAAAACATAATATATAATGTATAATATATATATAGAGAGAGTATTCACTAACATTGTAGTTCAAAAGATTTTCATTTTAATAGAACATTAAAATATAACTAATTACATTTACACATATATACATATAAACAAAATAAGAATTTTTTAAAAAAAAAAGCTTTTAAAGCAATATCTGTCACAATATCATCTGTAACATTACCTGCTCCTGTGTATAACAGGATCATGGAAGTAGAAACAAATACACACCACAAACAATAAAGGATAAGCTAATAATTCAAAATATCTCAAATAATCACAATTATACATCATTTAACACATAACAATCAATTGACAACATCTATCATCCAACTCAAGACATCACATATATAGATAGACTCAATCTATTTTCGGAAGACTCGTGCATTGAATAGATCCCGAGATTTGCATCTGTCATACTACCTCCATTTGTGTGTCTCATCTCATCACAATTAATTTCATATGACAGGGTTAATCCGTATAACTGTCTTGATCAGCCCTTTTTCATATTGCAGTTTCAGTCATATAAACCTCTTTCGACTCTCACCACTTAGTAATATTCATCTATTTGATTCCTATTACTATTAGATTCAGGATATCAATTGTTAAACCAGATCCTTAGACAATACACATCCTATTTCTCAACATAGATGTTTTCTTTTCTGAAAATACTATATCTACGCATCACTTACAATTCATATCATACATCATCGGTTTTCATTTATCTATCCATTTACTTTCCATTTCAATTACAATAATGTCAAGAAAACTTCACCACTTTGTATAAGTACACAATATCATATACAATTCCTCAATCAATCATGCATAAAGACGTATCCACACGTCATAACTATCAAAGTCTTATCACAAGTCATATTCAATCCATTAAACAACAATAAAAAATTCTCACATATTACTTTTTCAAACATCGTTACTAAAATAATGTCAACTAATTATATCAAATCACGATAAACAATCAAACATATTCAGTGTTCAAGGATCAGTCAGACTTGCAAAAAAAACTTGAACACTGATAATCACATATTCAAGTCTTCGATCCTAAAGTTTTATTTGAAAGTAGCTAATTAGTATAAAACCAGCTACTAGCTTTCTTTACTGATGAAGATCTCTACATCAGTTCCTCCGATACCTGATAGAGATACTGATCTAAAAATCTAGAGATCTAAAACAAGTTATCTGAGCAAAACCAAATTTCAATATAATCTTAATTAAGTTGAGATAAATTCTTTTCTCAACTGTTCTTACTAAGATTGATGACAAAAGTTTAAGAAAAAAATAAAAAATAAAAAATCTTTAAAGTAAATATAAACTTAGTCTGATCGGTTAAAAATAATTCTTAACTCTCCAGCTATTGCAATGTGTGATCAGATTCTAAAATAGATGAGATATGAAGATAAAAAATTAAAAAGAAAGAATAGCTTGGTCGAGGGAGAGAAAGAAAAAAAAAAAGAGGAAAATGGAGGTGCAAGGGTAGGGTTGTGTGTCTCCGTTTTTCTTTCTTTAAATACTGTGCCTTACAGTTCATGTCATTTTAGATAAATTAAAAATATGTTTAATTTTTTTTTCTCTAAATCGTATATATTCACTTTTAACTTTTTTAATAAACTAATAATTAATTCGTATCCAACACGAAAAATAAAAGTTATATCAGTCTTGTTTTTATATAGGCTGAATTATAGTTTTTGTCTTTGAAAGTGTATTTGTTTAAGTTAGTCTTTGAATGTTAATAAATAAATGCATGAAATTAATTTCCATCTTTTATCTTCATCTATAATTTCCAATAGATTTTGCTGTAGTATCATTTAGATGCAAATTTATCATGTAAAGATAAAATTGTATTTTAATGATAAAGTGTATATACTTGCTTAAAAAGAAAGATAAATGTGAAATATAAAGTTATTTTCAATAACTTCTTTTTAGTTAATTTCAATTCTTAAACTAAATTAAATTTTGCATATTGAAGTGTTAAATTCATTATTCTTCCATTTATATATATATAAGACTCCCTTCTTCAAAATTTACTTGCTCTTTCTTATATTATTTAAAACTATTTTTCATGCTAATTATATTTTACTAAAATGTGTTTACTTAATAATGTTTGTAGTTAATGAGATTCTTAATACACGTTAATTAATTAATTTTTATTCATTGGAAAGAAACACGTTAATTAATCTTGTTAAATTAAATAAGTGCAAAAAGTTATGTGAATTTCAATATTTTAAAGTGTTAAAAATGGAAAATAGTAATTGATATAATAAATAAATTTAATTACTGTAGTTAAAATATTTTTAGGCGTGTACTTGCTTTTAGTTATGTTGCTATTATTTTCTATAAAAAAAGTTAAATAAAAATATACTTTATTTTTAAAAATTTTAATATATTACGAACAAAAAACTCTTATATTATGTTTATCAAATAATTTTTTAATGAAATTTTATTTTTAAAAAGTATGCACTTACATTTTTGTTTACATGCTATATGATAAACTGCTGTATTTATCCTTTTATAAGTAAACAGGGGTTAAAAAAAATGTATATATTATTAAAAAACAATTTTTATATTTATTTTTATTTCGAAAGATAGGAAGAAGATGAAGACAATCCTTACTACTTATATATCTTTTATAATTTTTTAATATATCATAATAAATAAATTTAAAAGTATAAAGTATAATTAATAATTTTAGTAATTTTATTTTTTACATAAATCACGATGATATATTTCAGATTAAATTACATTAGTTACTATATATAACATAGTGTATTTCATCAATTACCCAATAGAACATTAAATTTCCAATAAAGTTAATAGTTAATAGAAAATAAAACATTTATAGCTGACAGTATAAAGATTAGCGTTATAAGTAAAACATTTATAGCTGACAGTATAAAGTTTAGCGTTACAACAATCACAATAGGACATACATGACACTACATATCAATTAATCACATTATCAATATATCATATCTACAAAAAATTGCAATTGAATCTCTTATAACTTATAAATAAAATTTGTATCAAGCATATTTTATCATAAAGTAACACTTCATTTGTAAGAAATATCATTAGTAAAAACTAATTTCAATTTCTTATCTTTGGATGGTTAAATGCATGTATTTTAGAAAACATTAATATAATAACTTTCTTCAATTTCTTACCATTTAAAGTCTTATTTATATCATCAATGAGACATAAGGTATTTTCTTTATTTAATAAGACATTTGCTAATACTATAATGCTTGAGGCCAACATGTGTGTGTTTAAGTGATATAACTTTAGAGAGCAAAACTGATATTATTTCTCTCTTACTTAAACACTCAATCTACACTTTAGTATACATTGCTTAAGTGTCTTCATAATGTTTAAGTGAGACACTTATTATATAATATACAACAAATTCTAATAGTCTTCAAATCACTATTTTCTCAACACTTAAGTCTTACACACAATTAGATAGTGCCACACATTAAAATAAGAGAGATGAGTGATACTTTATTAAAACATATAAAATGTAAGTGTCATTTGTTAAAATATGAAAACAAAAATTGAATAGTTATATAAAAATGAAAGGGACTGTGGATGTTATTTTAAAAAATATTAAAACATAAATCTCTTGTAAATCCAAAAAGGTATGAATATCATTTAATTATTAAATTAATAACATGAAAATATTTACATCAATAATGCATATATATTAAACACCTTTTAGATTCATCCCCAAGTATTCTAATTATAAAAAACTTTTAATTTTTATTTTTCTTGATTTTTCCATAAAAATAGTAAATTATATCCTTTTAAAAATGTTTAAATGATAATTTTATTCTTGAAAAACAAAACAATAAGAAAAAAAAAATATCATTATTAAGGTGCATGAACGGTGGAAGGACAGTGTTAAAAAGTAGGCCCCAGGTCTACGACTGGGTCAATGGGTTATGAGAGTAGGGTATCTTTTCCTTTACCGCGTAATTTCTTGGTGCATGTTCGTGATATTGGATAAAAGATAAAAATGTATTTAGACTTATTATTTTACATTGGTTTTTCCTCGACTCTCTATTTTCTTGATTTTATGTTTTCAACGTTTCCGAAAGTATCAGTGATTTAGATTCATTCTTTCGGAACAGGTAAATTCAGAACTTTTTCCAAAAATCAATTAGTTTTAGGAACTATTTGTTTCAAAAGTTAATTAATTTCTGAAAAATAATTTTGAAATTACATGTTTCGAAACATAAACCTGTTTATATTTGTATAACAAGTTATTCTAAAAGTCATTTTATGTTTTCAAACAGATTATTTCCGAAGCCATGAAAAATAAACTTCATTTCTAATAGTAAAATTATCTTTAATTATTATCAAAATCTTTAATAAATTATTTTTATTTTACAAGATTGATTATTGAAAGGCTAATTTTTAGTCAATGTATAATTTTTAATTCATTATTGTTGAAACTTTTCAATTTAAATGTAAAATTTATATTCAATAACAAGTGATTTATAGGTTTAATAACTTTATTAAAATAACCTTTAATATTATATCTATAAGAAATAGATTTTAAATCTAATTTAATTTTATATAAAAGGTTTTTCAGATAAGATTATTTACTATTAAAAACTAAAAGAGGTGAAAGAGTATAGGAAAGTGTAGAATTAAAAAAGTTATAATAATCTGCTGCTCAATAAAATACGAGGGACAGTTTTGAGAAATTTAAAATATTTAAAGGTGCATGAAGAAAACTTGGAAGTGCAGGAACCGACCTCTGCTTCGCGTTTACTGTGAAACCAAACTTATTTTTCCAAAATGTGTTGCTTTTAATAATGGGCAATGTATTTAAATGCTTAAATGGTTAATCCTAAACAATAGCAGGAAAAAAATAAGCATTTACAAAAGGAAAAATAAAAATATTTGAATCTATTTAAATTAATATTTCCATAAACATTTACAAAAGAAGAAAAGTGAAATAGATTTATTTTATACATAAATTAAAAAAAAAAAACTGATTTTCTTTTTCTTGCAGACTATGCATTGAACTGACAAATCTATAAAGGCGCACATGTTCATGTATGGGAGTGCAGTTGGCTATAATCGAGCATTTGTTTTATACCTTTAAGCAAAAGAGAACAATAAATTGGCGATGCACTATAATTCACACAACCTTCTTATACTTTTTTTCTGGAATACAATTTATACACTACTTATATAGTTACTTATTTTTCAAAACTATATTTTTATTCTTAACGTCTTGTCTGTATCAATATGAAGAAGAGTATGATGAGGAAATACAAAAATACCTAATAATAAACTTACAATGATAATGATAATAATAAAAATATTATTTTGTGGGTAAAAGTAAAATTATTTTTTTCTGTTTTCTCTCCAACTAGATAAAAAAATAATTCTTTACTCCTTTTTTTCTTCCCATGAAACATATGATTAGTGATCTAGTGGGTGAATAAGCTTTGAACAGTAGCAGCTACAGTGATGTGCATCCCAAAACTCTGAACTTGCAAGTTGAAAATTAGCCTTTTGTCCGAGTCCTGGGACATAGCTACCGCACATTTCGTGATCTGCTTCCAACTACGAACTCCTAAACCAGTTATCTCCATTCAATTATCACGTGAACCTAATCCTTTCGTTTACATTCATACAAACATTTTAGTAGAGGAAAAAATAAATACAAATTCAATTGTACAAATATATTATATCTAATTTATCTTCAGCAATTAGAAAAGTTGTTGGAGTTTACCAACTCGTTTTTTCAGTTATAAAATTTAAATATTTCAAAAATTAAATAATTTTTTAATTTTAAAATATTCTTTGTTCTTCTTTCAGCCTTTAATTAAAAAAAAAAAACTCACATTAAAGTTTTTATCATTATCGTGAATAATTGTTTTGGTAAGTGAGATATAGACTAAACTTAGGTTCATAAATCTAGAAATTCTTTAAAGTGATAAATTACTGATAAAGCAAAAATTTGTAATCCAATTTGGGCAAGAGTGAAATGCAACCTTTATTTTATTAAAGAATATCGTTCAAGTGGACATCTCTTGCTCAAATGATGTTTTCATGTATTTTAAATATATTTTAGTTAGCTTGTTTAGACTATTCTTAAATTATTATACTTAATATTTGATTCTTTTATAACATGGTGATTGTTGTATAATTTTATTTTGATATATTATAATTATATGATATTGAGTAACTAATGAATTTATAGGATCTGAAAAATGATTGCTATGAGATATATAATAATATGAAAGAGTAGTTAGGTGAGTGATAATTTGATTTGATTTAAGTAAAATGTGATATTTGATCGGTAACTCATTCAATTCATGCAGATGAATATTTGATCGGTAACTCATTCAATTCAATGAAAGTTTCTCCCTAGTGTTTTGTAAAGTTTGTGTAAGGAGTTACTCTAATTTATGTGAGTAAAAATTGATTCTCTCTCACTTTTGAAGTTCCACGTTTTTTTTTTTAATCTTTGAATGTTTTGATATCTCAAGTTGTATTTGTTCTCTCTAAATATTGCCTTTAAATTTGTGTGATCTTAAATTTAAATATTAAAGAATATATTAAATTTGAACAGAATAACATAAAAATAAGTAAATAATATAAATAACTATGCACTAAAAATATTAAATTTAAAATTAATATATAAAGTGGAAAACATATTATAAAGATTCAATTTTAATTCAATAAACGTGTTTTCACTAATTTTAACTAAATTTGTTAAAAATAGTTATGTTAAGAAAATTCATGATACTCTAGATTTAATATTTCATATTGCATTTATTCCTCTCTTTTTTTAGTTGCTTATTTGATCTCTTTCTTCCTTTTTCTTTTATTGTAAGGCATATGAACCCCCATGAAAAAAAAAATATCAATATGTAATGTAATAAAAGCATGTCCACATCATCTGTTTTTTTTTCCTCCCCTTAAGCTACATAGACACACACATAGTATGATTTATAAGACTCAAAATCATTGTTACTCAAATCAGGAGAGAAAGACAGAGATAGATGTATCAAGTTTTATAAGAATTGAGTTTAATATGTTAATTTATATGATATATAATTTTATTTTTAAAGTCTAATACAACGTCACAATAACTTTGACAGGAATGACATTTCCATCATAATATAGGTCAATATATTTGATAGTTTAAAAGTAACTAAATAAATAAATTATGATTTTGATACATTTTAATAATCTCTCATAAAAAAATGTATTATAACAAATTTAATATAATAATGATACTAATAAATATTATAGTTCCTATAATTTTGTATAAAAAAATATGTCTAATTATTTCTTTAAAAATCAGACTTGTTATAGGTTAGGTTACAGACTCCAACAAATCTGGGTAACATATTTTCATCCTTATCACGTGTAAAAAAAAAATAAAAAATTGGAAATGTGTTTCACTATTTTCATGTCTTAAAGAAAGGACTTTATTTCTTATTAATGTTAAAAACGTGTTTTCCTATGCTTGCCACTTCGTACACAAGTTTGAATATTATTTTGTTAATGATATAAAATCTTCCCACATAAACAAATATTTTCTCATTTAATATAATTTCGAAATAAGACTATTCTTATATTTTGTTTGAAAAATTGACGAATATTAATTAATTAGTGCATTAAGAATATTAACTAAAAAATAAATATACTTGTTGTAATAAAATTATTTTTCCGTGTCAAGAGACGGTGAATGTGTTGTAAACGGTTGAATAGTAAAATACAGGGAGAGAAACAAAAGAGACAGCAAGCAAAACATAGCGTTAAATATGTTTTGTATTTAGGATTTAAAGTTTAGAATTTAAGATTCACGATTTAATAAAATATAAGTGTAGAAAAAAATTAAAAATTAAAGTGTAAAAGAGTGGATCTCACATAAATTAAATGTATATTTTGTTCATTGTTAGATAAAGGTGTTTTCAATATTAAATGGTTATTTGAATTAAACATAAAATTCAAACAGTGGTTTATTTTAAATTCAATACAAAATTTAAATTTGCTGGATTTAGATTAAAATTATAAAACCCTTTTTATAAAAAATATTAAATGGCTATAATGAAAAACTTAAATAAAGAAGCATGCTATAAATGTTTTTTTTTTTATATAATTGTTGTTATATTAATAATTTGATTTGTATATTTATAAATAAATTACATATTTTATAGTTAAAAGTTATAATACAAAATTGTCATTTTGTTTTAATGAATAAAAATATATTATAAGTAAAATATAGTTAAATGTTAAAATAAATTTTAAGAGATATATTTGTATTATTAGTTGCCAATTAATTCTAAATTCATAACACGATTTTATTCGATTGGGTTCTATTTTTAAAATCTAAAAGAAAAAATTAATCAATTTTTTTACAGATTTAATTTAAATACCCTTAATATTGGATCAAGTCAAATCACAGTCAATAATATTCATTAAACTAAAAACTACTTTAAATAATTTTGTTACATAAAAAGATAAATAAAAAACTTCAAACATCAAATTTGCTTATCTCAAGAAAGGCGCTTCCACACAAATTTGTAGTGAAGGTTCAATTCATGTCTCTCTAGCATAAAAATAAATATTTCTTTAAAACTTTGGCAAGTAAAAAAAGTTACACCTAATTGCAGTACATACTTAATAGATTTTTGCATACTAAACAGCCCCTAACAGTGCACATTTATTAAATTTTTAAATGAATCAATGCAACATTTGTTTGGTAAGAATTAGTTTTACTAAGGTGGGTAAAAACAAATAATTAGTATGTTTTTCCGTATTAAATTAAAAAAATAATGATGTCATTCCGAATAATGGGATTGTAGGTAGAAGTTTGGGCAGATGATGAGATAGGTGAGTTGCTCAGAGGGCACGTGACTTAAGCGCAAATTAATGTAATCAATTATTTTAATTAATTAATAAAAATAAATTGTACAATTTTATTTCTCTCAACTTAAAAAATGCCCAGGACACATTCATATTGACCCTATGCAACCTCAGCATGTGTCGGCACAAGCCATGGGAAGGACCATAATTTGCCCATTTCGTATATTTCCATAGTATATTAAAATCAAAATTCAAAATATTGTTGATATTTATTTAAGAATCTCTGAAATATTATTATTTATTATTAACTTCATATTAGTTTTTTCTTGTTGGATGCGTATAAATTTGTTAATGTACAAGGTAATAGAAATGTACAATCTGGCATTCTGGTATACCCTTTTTAGCTGTCTCTTTCTCTTACCACCCTTTTTTTTATTATTTATTTATTTTTTATGAGTACAGAGTACTTCCCTGGCATTATATACGAAATACTGGTTCGCTCTTTCTCTTGTTCTGTATTCTATGTTCTTCATCTAACTCGCTCCCTCTCCTTTGCTCCATGCAACTGTTCTTGCACTGGATTCAGAACTTCGTTGCCTCATTGCAGTTTCAACTTGTTGCTGCTCAAGCACGCATGAAGGGCCTAGTAAGTACGTTGTCTTGACATACCATAAGATATTCTAAACTAAGGTTTTTTTCTTCTAAGGTTGTTATAAACGGTTTTTTTCTTCTTCTTCTAAGGTTTGTTCTAAGATGGTCTTTAAAATAGTTTGTTTCACTCACTTCAACAATTACAATATGTCTTGATTTTTGTTCCTGTGTTTAGCTTTTGCAGTACACTTCCAAGTTCATATAGCAGTCATAAATTATACGTCAATATCTTGTCAGGTCTTAGGATCCAATATAGAATTATGTGGAGACAGTTTGAGAGAATAGAGATCGGTGACTCCGCTAAGGTAGGGTAGTTGAGATATTGCTTTCTTGTCTGTGAAACTGGATGTAGAGATCTTTGAAGTTCATTTGGTACAATGTATGGTAAGATATTGTTTTCATGTTACATTTTCCGATTGGAAAATAGAATTTCAAACGCTAAAACGGTTTGCTTGATTGATTTACATGTTTCAGTTTACTTTCTGATGAAGTATTTGCATATCTCTAGAACATGTTTCAGTTAGTGTTTGAGAAGCACTTTCTTATTGTTAAGCTGGAATTGCACTTTAATTCTTCTCCTTTTCTATCTTCTTTTTAGGTGGCAGTGCTTTTACTTGTGGCAATATGCACTGCTGTGGAAAGCAACGGAGAAGACAATGGTGGACCATGTAAACAGAATGCGTTGAATGCTAGGCCTCACAGTGTGTCGATCTTGGAGTTTGGGGCCGTTGGAGATGGAATAACACTGAACACAGTTGCGTTCCAAAACGCAATATTTTATCTCAAGTCATTTGCTGACAAAGGGGGTGCCCAACTATATGTTCCGTCTGGAACTTGGCTTACTGGGAGTTTTAACCTCACCAGTCACCTCACTCTGTTCCTTGAGAGAGGTGCTACCATCATTGCATCTCAGGTTCATTTTATCTGTCTCTTCCTTAATAGCAAAGAACAACAAACGTAGAATAGTAGAAGTGCCATTGAAGAAGAAACGGAACCAAAATCTTTAATTTCATTTTTCTAATCCTTGCTTAGCATGGTTAGTTGTTAACTTGTTATCCTTCTGAATTCTTCTTGTACGCTTCTCTTGGAGCTTAATGAAAAAATTACTATTACTATTTCCAAAAAAGTGTAGATGATGTGATTCTTCTGCATCCTTAAAAAAAAAAATACTATTATATTGGAAAACTTTTTAGTAAGGACCTAATTTGTTCTCTCTCTTGAAATTTTTTATTTTTTGATCTTATATCAATTCAGGATTATTCTCATTGGGATGTAGTGGATTCCCTCCCTTCTTATGGTAGAGGAATTGGGAGATATCGCAGCTTAATCTACGGACAGAGTTTAAGCGATGTGGTAGTTACAGGTAAGAAGTTTCTTTCGTTACCATTTTATCTTTCAAGTATTTCTCTCATTGTATACGCAAAGCAATTCTTCCTCACTTAAATTGGTATATTTAATGAATGCAACAGGTGATAATGGAACTATAAACGGGCAAGGTTCTATCTGGTGGAAGCTGTTCAGTTCTCATTCCTTAAACTACAGTCGACCAAATATTATAGAGTTTGTTGATTCCGTTGATGTCATAATTTCCAATTTGACTTTTGTAGACTCTCCAGCTTGGGGCATCCATCCAGTATATTGCAGGTACCACAAGCTCAATTTTGGGTTTACTCACCAATCTCTAAAATGAAACTTTTTTAATCTTTCTTCTTTCGACAACGCAGTAACGTTCAAATTCAAAACATTACTTCTCGTGCACCACCCGAATCCCCTTACACAAGTGGTATAGTTCCAGGTATATTAATTACTTTTAGTTGTCTCTTACCACACAAGCTACACACCTTTGAGTCAAACTTTTTAGTTTGCTAAAAACTTTTATTTCGCAACCAATACGAGTTTTAATTATAGCTGAAGAAAGTATTGTTTACTGTTAATTGGTTTATTAGTCCCGTTAATACCCTTGATTTTGTTTGTTCAATTCTCAAAGGTGTTTGTCATCGTTTTGATATTTTGGACATGCACTTTAGTCACGTAGTAGTATCTTGCATTGCTTTTCTTGGAGTTTATTTTGTGAACCAGTTATTATGGGGGGGCGTCATGGCTCATTAGTTATTGCAACTTTCAGATTCTTCTAAGTATGTATGCGTCGAGAACAGTAACATTAGCTCTGGTCATGATGCAATTGTGTTGAAGAGTGGTTGGGATGAGTACGGAATTGCCTATGGAAAACCAACCTCCAGTGTTCACATCAGCAATGTTTACCTACAATCATCATCAGGTGCTGGCTTGGCTTTTGGGAGTGAGATGTCTGGGGGAATATCAGATATTATTGCAGAAAAGCTTCATATACTTAACTCTTCTATAGGCATTGAACTGAAGACAACTAGGGGCAGAGGTGGCTATATGAAAGGCATCTTCATTTCTGATGCAGAATTGGAAAATATTCACTTGGGAATAAGCATGACAGGATACTCCGGTTTCCATCCAGACGACAAGTATGACACAAGTGCACTTCCAGTTGTTGATAGCATTACTTTCAAGAATGTGATGGGTGAAAACATTGATGTCGCTGGCAATTTTTCAGGAATAGTTGAATCACCATTCTCAACAATCTGTCTTTCAAACGTGACTTTTTCTCTCAGTTATGAGCTATCCCCTTCATGGTTCTGTTCTAATGTAATTGGTTTCTCCGAGGAGGTGATTCCTGAGCCATGTCCCGATCTCCAAAGCTCTTATTCCAACTTCTCCTTTTCTTGCTTTCCTTCCTTATATTCACACTTTAGTAATGTCTCAGGCTCTTTAGATCAAGAATTATAGTCACCCTTTTCATTCACTCTATACGAGATACAAATTTCATCATGCATCTTGGGCCTCTTCAACTTCATCCAATTTTCCACTAAACCAAAATTCTTGATGCAAATATGTTCCTTCTCTTCAACATTTCAATCAACCTTCCATTTGTTGGTGTCAAGTCCGAACAGTATGTTTATGTACAGCCTTAATTTCTTCATTCATGTAAGAAATTTTTTTATGGTGGAGCCTTAGACGCCTTTTGCTTTGGACGTATCATTTAAAACAAGGAGTGCTATCATGAATTGGCACTGTGGTACACGGTGTATTGGTTTACTTAAAGCAAAGCTGACAGTATTCTCTTTAATTCACAGTATATGATTGCTTCTGTTGACTTGCTTGGTGTGGCAGAAGCATGCATGGTGATGGAATTTACCTTGAACTCCATGACATTGTTTTCTTGTCACGGCAAGCATAGCCAATCTTAAAATAACACGAGGACAGGAATATTGGGAGGTAGATTTTGATGAACAAGGTTGAAAGGTTGGTGTCCTATATCCAACGTTAGGTCAGTGGTCTTGATTCTTCTGCTTTTCCTTTTCTCCGTTGGTAGACAGCTATACTTGACTAAATCTGATGGACTGCGAGTGGCCACCAATGCCATCAATGGCTGTGCATTGTCCCACTCCACCCTGGAGCTGGGGAACCTGAATCAGCTGGTTACATCACTTCAACTTTCTTACGTACCATCTAATTAATGGAGCCACCACTAAACAAACATTTGGCGTGCAAAACATGGTCACCATTGCCATCAAATCTATAAGCGATACCTTACTTTCTTCATTTGCATTATATTCACAGATATGTAAGTACTATCATGTTTTTCTTTACACGAACTTGTAAGGATTTTCTAAAATAAAGAGATTCTCGTACGCTTTTAAGTCAAAGAATAATTAAAATGTCGTTACTTCGAACAATTATTTAATGATGATTGTTTTTTTATATATATTTGAAATGGAGGGGCCTGGTTCCATGTCTTTTGCATTAGTATTTCTTTCACCACCATCAAGAACTTTTAACACGGGATTTACAAGTTCTGCTACAGCGAGCATTTAGACAGGTTGAACCAAAAAAGAAAGAGCAAAATTGATTGATTTAAGGGTGAGAAGCATTTGGCTATACACTTGTCAGCTTAAGAATTTTGTTTGAAGGTGTATTCAGTGCAGCCTATTTCCCTTTCATTGGCCGATTTCAGCAGTAAAATTAAGAAGAAAAGGAAGAATTGTATTCGTCACTCAAAGTAAATTTTTTGAATATGCTGAAGTCTTTAGGACATAATAAACTTTTCACTGTTCTGAATTGAACTCAAAACTACTACAATTTGTAAACACAAGTCACATGAGGACCGGAGGAAAGAGAGAAAACCATTTGAAAGAGTTGGAGAAAACATAATTCAAAAATAGTTTTGTTATCCCCTAATATGGAGACCCTAAGTCAAAAATCTCCTTTCTTTTTTTTCTCTGTCTCTATTCTCTTTTTATCTAATATATTCTCATTTCTTTGATTCTTTTTATCTAATATCTTCTTGTTTCTTTGGATATTGTCACCAAGTTTATATACTTGAAATTCATCATCCTTATAATTAAATTGTATACTTAATATCGCCACCAAGTTTAGATATTTGGAATTCGTTATTGACATACATTAAGATCATACATTTCAGGTTTCACCAAATTTATATACTTGAAATTTATTGACATACATCATTTAATGTCTTATACACTTAGATATCAAATTTATAATATTTGGTGTCTACACCAAGTTTATACACTTGGAATTGACATACACCAAATTTATATGTCTGTCAAGTTCATTATTTTAGCGTTCAAAGCTCAAAGTTAGAAAATGTGTAGTGTTATGATTTAAGATCAACTTCAAAGACCTTCTTATCTGCTAATATGAAAGGGGTTTATAAGATTACTTTTGCCCTCTAGGCTCAAAGTCCAAATAGAGTCATGGGTTAAGACTAATTTTAATGATTTTTTAATGAGTTGTCAGTTTATCTAAAAGAGATTAATTAGCTATTAAATTCATTCAATAAGTATATCCGGATACTATCTAACAAAATATACAATTCAAAATTTTAAGAACAAAATTTTATGAACGTGTGTCTTAATAAATATAGTAAATAGAGATGGAGATCTCATTCGGATAATTAAGAAAAAACATATACACTATATTAAAAAGGGAAAAAAAATTGTAACTTAAGTTTTCCATACTCCTTGAATAAAACAAATTCATTAAAAAAATAAAGTTTCGTTGAATTAAACCAATGGTCTAACTTACTACCTTAAGAAAAACCTCACTTTCAAAGTTATGGTTGAAATAATTTTTTTCAATTCTAAAGGTAAATTATTTTTAATTCTCTTTATTAATTAACGCGGGATTAATTTCCATTAAAAAAATTTAAATACGAATACAAAAATACAAAATAATTCCTTACACAGTTCAAAAATTTAAAGAAAAGCAATATAAAAATTTTAAACATTTGTAGGTTAACACCATAGGTGTAATCCACGAAGAAAAGAAAACCTGTTCCCCTCATCCGTACAGTAGAAATGCTTATCCAATTTATTTATTATTTTCAATCAATTCTAACAGTTTAAAGTTGTATTTGGAAACTGATCTGGATAGTTGAGCAGTAAATAAGTCAAGAGTGATCGGTTGAAATAAATTATAAAATCGATTTGAAGTACAAAATCTGTAAAAATTTGAAAAATCAGTAAAAATATATATATAAAAAAACAACTTGCAGTAATAAGTCAATATAAAATGTTGAATATAATATTATTCGAACTCTTGAAAAATGAAAATTCACCTAAACTATGTGTTATTTTTATTTTAAATATAATTTTTCTATTATTAATAAATATTGATATATGTTATTTGTTTCATATTTTCGTATGTATTTTAATTGATTAAGCTAATGGGTTGATCAAATGAACCAACACAATGTCTTATCTTATTTTGAATTCCATCCAAGGTAAAGGTAGTATCTTTATGAATAATTTTTAAATTAAAAAGCATTTGCTAAGTTAGATTGAACTCATCCTCTCTGTCAATTCTGATCATAAAAAGTCTAATTAAGTGCGAATAATTTCTTCCAGATATACTTAATGCCTTGTAACTAAATTGTTTTAATGGAAATAATTTTTTCCACCACACACCCATTTTTACGTAAAAAAAAGTTAATTAAAATGTAATTAATTATGTTTAATAGTTTAAAATTAATTTCATTCAACTTTAAAATAAAAAAAATACAGACCAACTCTTTCTTCATCCAAACATGATAAATTATAGTTTAGTTAATTTAGATACGTATTTTTTAGTGTAATATATATATATATATATATATATATATATATATATATAATTATTTAATATTATATATGTATAATATTCAGTAATTCAAAATTTATTTTATCAAAATCAATTTTATTCAATTTCTATAATGAATCCTTAAGCTTTTACCACTATATTTGCTTGTATTGATATATTAATTTGGAGAAGAAGAAAAAAAAGCTGGCAATATTGATAGCTGGAAATTTAAGAATCTTAATAATTCTCAACTATGGAACTGTACATTGAAAGAAGGTGGTGATAAAAATAAATTATAATTAATTGAATTGTAACACGAGAATCATAAAATACGAGTCCTCTTCCTAGGACGTCGAGATGAATTCAAGCTAAACCCAGACTTTCCTATCCTTTCATTGTCTTCCATCATCATATCCGATAACAATCCTTGCAGATCCTCCATTATTGTTTTCTCATCCTAAAAAACAATTATTTTAAGAAGAAAAACAATAAATAAAAACTCCTCTAGTGTTAAGATGCTAACCAAACAAAGTGTTCAATGTGGAATGCCATATACTTAATATCCAAGTCTTGTTTTGAAGTTATAAAATCAAAATAGAGAAATTTCTAAATAAAAAAAATACAAGTTTAATTGTATTTTAGTTCTTAAAATTAAGAACAAAAAATATAAATAGAACTATATTCCTAAAATGATAGAAACCCAATCAATTTCTTACTTCCATTCTATTCCTAGTAGTATTGATCACATTCTTGAAATGGAAATGACATGATTCTCTATTGAAAAAAAAAAATATTTCTGTCTCTAAATTGAAAAAATAAATTATTTCTTCAAATGTAAAAATGTTATACAGTAGGTAGACAATGTCAAATGCAAGTAGAGTCACTCTCTCAACCTAGTGTGGTTTGAAGAACTAAATATTATTTTTTTAAGATTTAAGAAGCAATTTTTTTCTTCAATTTAGGAGACAAAAAAACGAAGTTATCTTAAATTTTAGATACTAAAATTAATTAAACGGAATATAAATATAGGATTTAAATGAATTCAAGTACATTTTTAATCATTTAAAATGAATTTCAACATCATTTGCATACCTTGGGTCTTACATCCTGCATCATCAACATCATTTCTTGCATGAAATCAAGAAATCCCTGTAATTTTGACATACGAAATTCAGCCATCAAATCTCATACAACAATTAATTAATAATTCATAACATAAAACCCACCTCATCATCTTCCTCTCCAATTAGACCAAACAAACCAGCATCATATATCCTTCTCTTCCCTGTGTCGGACAAAACTATATTTACAAAGGAAAACAGAGACATTGAGTTGCGGCTTTGTTATAATAAAAGTCACATAACAGGTTAATTTTGTTCTCGAAAAGTAAAGCACCTGAATAAGCCTCTTGAACGTGCTGAAACTGCTTTTTTGCCTCTAGTGCAAACTTTTGGTCCTTGCTCCCTCTATCAGGGTGCCACTTCTTTTGATCCAAAAGTTCAACAAAAATGCACTCGATTCAGAACCATGTTAAATTCAAAACAAATGACCATAATATTACTGATAATAATATAAACATGGTACGATGTTTAAGTTGAGAGAGTAATATTGAGGGAAATACCAGAGCCATCTTACGATAAGCGCATCGAATTTCACCTTCGCTCGAATGTTTGCCAATCCCAAGCACCGAATAGAAGCAAACGGCACCGTTTGACTCCACCGTGCCTGACATTGTTGCTTGGAACAATTAAAACCTAAAGGTGAAATGTTGTTATTTTAGTTAAACGATGTGGGAGGTGGTGGAGGTTCTCGTACTTTATTATGTTGTCGAAAAGGTTTGGAAGTGAAAGCTCCATGTTGCGCTCTGCACCCAGAAGGTTCCAGAGATTTCCTTTGGGTCTTCCACCAATTAATAAATGTTCCAAGGTTTCACCAAACCACAAATTGTTATTGCCTAGCCACACAAATTCCACTATCTATTATTTTTCTCTCCTAGATTCTTTCACCAATAAATGCAAAAACTGGAAAAGAAAAAGAAAAAGTGTGGTAGTCCACGTACTAACTTATTTTTGTGGCTATGTATTTATCTAAGGTTTTTTCCTACCCCATATTAATATAATTTATTTTTATACATGTTTGAGAGGATTATGAAAATAGTTCACTTTATATTGATGAAATTTTCAAGATAAAAAAACATATAACTTGTATAAAAAAATAGTTTTGTCCAACTCTTTCTTTAATTATAGAAGCAATTCTTACATAAAAAATACTTATATTGTTGTAAACACTATCTAAAAGATTGTTGTAGATATCAAGTTTCTACAAGATATTACTTTCTTTTATCCTTTTCATATTTTTACTTTGTTCGTATTGAAAGATGTATGCAGCTTTACTTAAGGCTTTCGAGTTCGGTGAACTAAAGATTACTTGAAATTAGAAGAAATAATATCCTTTTTTAATTAATGGTTTATTGATATAATTATCAGTTTACTTTTCATACAGTAATAATGTAATTGTATACCAACTAATAATCACTATATATAGTCTAATTTCCAAACTGTATTAATGTAAATATTTTTTATATGTATAACTTTTGAAACAATTATTACAAAATTTAATAATCTTTCTGTATAAGAAAAACAGTGTTGGTGCGTGCATTCTAGTTAAATCCTACAGTTATTGGTAATTATATTTTTATTTATTTTGATCGATATGTTAATAGGGTTGTATATATTTGTTTGGTCTTAATGTGATTATATTTTAGTTTATGTAGTGTAAGCTTCCCTATATAAACTTTAGATCCGTGTGCTTAAAGTCCAATCTATAAATTTTAGACCCAGGCATAACTCCATATTGGGCTCTTAAACAGTGACAAAAGTCCATCATTCAACATTGGGCAGACTGATTTTTGTGGGCTGAACAAAGGTTTTGGGTTGCTCCAAAATGGGAGCTTTCTTTCAGCACCCCAATAAAATTCTTACACCTCCCATTCATTCAGAAGTGTATTTTTCACATTTCGAATCCCGTCTCAGAACCACAAGGAAATTGCTAGAGAATTTTATGAGGATTAAAAATAAACACTCTTTAATCTGTTCCACGAAGGAATGAGCAAGAATAGGTTAGCACTTGAATCATAGGTTTAATTTGTGAGAAAAAAATTTCTTGTTCAAGTTTCATCCATTTATTTAGATGAGTCCAATTGAAAACTTGAGTTTGACTTGATTAAAAAATAAAGTTTGAATTTAACTTAGTTTAACTTCTTTTATAAGATAATCTAAAAAAAATTACTTATAACATGATTATTTATGTTTTCTTGTTCATAAATTATATGTTCAATATTCTTTTACTAATTTCAGCCAGAAACAATGCTGACATCCATAATATGCAGTTTGTAAATAGCCACGGCTTTCATCTGTGCGAACATTTAAGATTTCAATATTTTTTTTTTCTAATTTATTAGTTTTACTTAAAAACACGATATTTTTTGAGGTCGTATTATAAGGTAAATATACCACCTAAAACTAATCTTATCAACTCACCTCTTATACATACAAATAAAGTAGTTAGATTTATTTTCACTAAAAATGATTTAGAAAAAGTGGGGGAGGGATATAAAATATGAGGAAATTGATTTGTACAAATAAAAATTGATTGCAGTGTGAGGAGTTTAAACTTTTACATCCCCTAAAATGTAGAGTGTCATGATACAAACAAAGCAACTGGCATTATTGCTCCATTATCCGTGTGATGTTGATGATTACAAAATGCAAACCCAAAAAATAATATAACAATAGCTCTCTTTGTCTATCTAAAAAATTGAAAAAATATTTAAAAAATCAAAATATGAACAATCACTCTTTATACCTTTTGAATAACACATTGTTTTATTTTCTATTCCCACTTCTACGTTTCACATCAACAGGAGCCGGATGCCTTCCTGTTCGATGTGAGACGCCATTTGACTGTTTCAATGAAGGTGAAGGACCCAGAGGAGAAGAATGAACAGCATTCTTGCTGCAAAATTGAAAATATACTATTATCACCAAATACACATTACACATAAAAATAATCTGAAATAGACTATGTTCAGTATATCAAAAAAACATTTTACTAGAATATCACTTTTGCATTACCTCAACTCAGGGCTTTTTGCTGACTTAGAGATAGATCTTGTAGGCTTTGATCCAATTCCATTGGTCATGCTGCTAAGTTTGGAATGATTAAATTGCCAAAGCAAGTCAGGTTCTGAGGAATCACTGGTTGCAGCATCAAGCTCATCCGTGTCATCTGAACCCACAATGTTAAACTGGTTGCCTCCTATGAACATATTGTAGGATTGTTCTGAGTACATTTTGGGAGAATCTTTAAGATATTTCTGATAAAAGGCCTCAGATAAGTTCCCATTGCTTGTTTGCCAACACCCCAAGAGGTTCTCAGTTTTGTTTACATCTTGCTTGTTGTTCACCATGACCTTGTCAACCCATTCTCCAGAACCAGATTCTTTGTCATCCTCCCCATAGTTTTGTCCAAGACTATTGTTCACCGGGGGCCATGGTGGTGAATTTGCTGAGATCTCATCCAAATCAAAGGTCTGAGTTTTTTGCCTCACTGTGCTATTGCTCTGAAGCTGCAGGATGAATTGTTCAAATTCCATCTCAGTTTAACATGGAACAGTAACAAACAAAATTTTTGCATGATCTAGTTCACTTGAGGACAGACTACTCCTTGAGTAAAAAATCCTAACAGTCAATGCTATGAAGTCATGTTACTATGTTAGTTTCCCTATACCATGAATCATTTTTACCGAGTAAAATGCCTATAACTGTGTTAATCCGTAAAATGATAAATGTCTCGGCATTTCATGCATGGTATAATCAACAGCTTTTGATAGTAAACGTGTTTGTTTGTTCCTAGGTCCTAACCAAAGTAAGTAGTTGAGCACGCAACTGTATTTCGACGATTCCATTGAATCATTAATAACCATGTGTCTGTGGTTAGTGACAATATCATATCAAAATTCTCTAAAATAAATTCTCTGTACTAAATATAAGGAGATTTCTGTATAAATAAAAAAATAAGGGGATTTCTGTTTTCCTACATGCATCAAATCACTTTGTACGAATGCGTAATTAGAAAGCTTTATCAACATAAGAAAACCTCGACAAAAGAAGTATGCATACCTCTATATTGCCAACCTCCACCATTGGTCGCCTGCATCCAAGCTGATCCCCGGTGTCAGGATCTCGCAGGTTCATATGGTAAGGTGAAAGCTCATCACCCTTTGTCCTGTATTTTTCGGAGCTGCTGCATAAAGAATGTTCTGATTCTCCTTCCTTTCTTGCCAGTGCTGCCTTAAGGCTGGCAATCTGAAACGTAATTCAGTAGTTAGATTTGATTGGCCTGCAAACGAAATTACTGAGATTATTGTAAGAGAACCGAAAAATTAGATTTGACTATCAACCTGTTCTTTGAGCTCTTTAACATCTGAACTATCTTTGTTTACTCTAGCAGCACCAAGTTCAACTGTGGCAACTCTTTCAGCAAATTTTAAGGTACTAATTGTTTCTCCAATAGCATCACTCTCGGGACTTATGTGAACAAACATTAGTGTCTTTGCCTGTCCTCCTGAAACAATCCCACCAACATTATCAGAGAATTCAAAGGAACTGTGCTCCTAAGGAGCATAAAAAAATATGGCTGGCAAACCAGCTTCTTAAACCTTACCAAGCGAATTTTGGAGTAGTTGTGTGAGTTTACTGTTTCTGTAAGGTACATGTGAGTTTTTCTGAGCAAGGGAAGCAATGACATCTCCCAAAGCTGAAAGAGATTTGTTAATATGCTGTGCCTCTTTTAGTCTATCTCCTGTGGCCTCAGATTTATCCACCCTCTCACTTCCTGCCAAGTCAACCAAATGCATGCATCCACGAAGGATAGCTCCAGATGTCAAATCTCTTCCTTGAACATGAACAGTCAAGCAACTGCCAAATTGATATTTGAAAGATACAATATGGTTAGCTGTGGCCAAGAAATAACATGACAAAAGGTGAATGGGATACACCATACCTATGAGACCGGCTACTGCGGTCATTAAGGGCTGTTGCTCCAACTGCACGGTTCCTTTGACCAAGGTTCATTAGTTCAATAACATCAATAGTTGATGATACAGGGACGAGGTTTGCATCTGGAACGCTGAGTCCTTTTTGAGAACTGTTTCGAATATCCAATGTATTAATAGTTAAGGACAGCAAAGCAATCAATGTCGTGTGTGTTCTAGAATATGTATCAATAGTTGCTGCTTTCATTTATTAAGAGCAGCAAACAATGCACTGTACTATAATTTCTGAGATTATACAAAACCAAAACCGATAACACTTCTTATTGTATACAAAATAAAATAGAATCAAATATACTGGTAAAGGATATCTTTTGTTTGTTCCATCAGTGACCAAAAGATCCCTGACTTGCTCATTGTAAATCTCAATCATTTGAACAGAAACGTCATAGTGGAAAGTGTCCTTTCTTTGATCCGCTATAAGAAACAAATCGCCTAGAGCCCTGTAATTTACACCTTGGCTTTTCTCTGTGATTTCTTTTGGTCCAGTCTACATGTTAAAAGCAATAATGAGCAAAAGATCATTAATTTTTTTTTTTCTAGAGAAAATTCTAAATGGATGTGGATCCTACCATAGTGTAAGTTTTTCCTGATCCTGTTTGGCCATATGCAAATATGCAAACATTATAGCCATCAAGAACAGATCTAACGAGTGGCTGCATGTCCAAGAAGACCTCAGCTGAAACAAGAGAGAAAAAATTATAATCATACTAAACAATAGAAATCCTTTTGATAATTGAAAGCAGAAGCAAAAACCAACCCTGGGTTGCAGATGGTCCAAAGATTTTGTTGAAGTTAAAGGACCTGCGTCCCTTCCCATTCTTTGAAGGAATATTAACTGTGATTGTTCCATCTTCTATATTTTCCACTGCGCTCAAATGGTTTGGTTGTCCAGGAAAGAATGGTCTTACTCGACAGTACACCCTAATACTCCCTGAAGAAACAAATTTACTAATATTAATTCAATTCTGGGGTTAAAAAATCTGAAAGGCATAAAGATGCGGACCAAAAGCAACAAGCAAACAGTGATATTTATTTTATTACCCTTAAGATCCTGGACTTGATTGTATAGCTTGCGATTTTCTTCAAGAACTCTATGATATCCAGAAGCAGCGTGAGCTAAGCCATGAACGTGCATTCCTAGAAAGGAAAATAAAGAAGTTAAAGAAGATGTGGTGTTTCATCCACCAATCACAGGGGAACAAAGGAAGTACGAGAATTATAGTAGAAAGCTTAAAATGAATTAAATCACTATCCTTACCAAGATTGGAGAACTCCTCACGAAATTTCATTTGCATGAACTGCATACCAGATTTTGTTGTGTGAAGAGTATTTCTTAGCTCCTACAATAACACAAAAAATGGAGATATTAACTAATGTATTAAGAAATTGCAAAGATTAAACGTGATAGGTATTGTCTCTGATTCTCTACTTGAATTTCTCTTTGCTGCTGATCAAAGAGCATTTTCTTCTTCAGAAGTTGCCTTTGCGATTCCTCATCAGCAACTTGATTTTTATGAATGCGATCTTCTTTTTTTGTTACTATAGCATTAACTCGACTTTTATGAATGCCATCTTCTTTTTCCGTTACCACATGAATCTTCTTCTCCCCCTAACCGAAAAAATAGGTGATTATAAGAATTATACATTTTCAAGTTTCATGAAGGTCCTGGAATATGGTAAACACTAGCCACGTTACCTTTTTATCTGCCATAACAGACCCATTGCTTTGAGAAACAGGATCAATTGAAGTTACTTTTGCCTGGGAAGTTACAAGATAATGAAGAAATTCAAGAACAGCTTGTCACCGAAGTCAACTTAAGTAAGAACCAGTACACTCTAGGAATGGACTAAACTCATAACAGAACAGGTCGATAATCCAAAAACTAAGGAAATTATGAGTAGGTAAATTGTCACACCTTTTCACCTTGGCTTGCTATTCGTTGTTCAAACTCCTCTACAACCTTGCTCAAAACAGATTCAACCAACTGCTCCGCGCACAAGAAAAATATTAAAAACTAGCTTTAAAGGCACTCTTGCTCTTGGTATTATGAATGTAATATTGTTTCATAATAATGTTATGATTTTCGAAAGCTTTTTATCATACTATAAACTTATTTTCAGTTAGACACGACTTAATGAGTAAAGTTATGACGAAATTTAGCTGTGAAACACGTAGAGCTACTTGTTATCTTACCGTTGGAACTTCTTCTGGCTTCTTATCCGATAGAATCGCACGAACAAGTGAACTCAAAGAATGGGAACCAGACTGAAAATAGAAATATAAAAAAATTCCGTTGGTTATTCTTTCGGTTCAACTAGACAAATCCAGAGCAGGTACCAAAAGCCAAGCGTACCTACCTTTTTATCAGAGTCTACGTCAGAATTAAGAACAGCGAGATGTTTATCATTGATCGATGAAGTCCTTGACAAGGAATTAGTAAATGGGTCCGAGTTTTTCCTAACAAAAGATTTGGCAGACACAGTGGGTTTGAGATTTCCACCAAATTTCCACACGCCATTTGCCCCACTCATTTTCCATTCACTATAGGACTTCAGGGCCAACACGCAATTGACAATCCTAGACGATTTTCCTCCCTAAGATAACAAAAAACTTGTGTCATTAACAATTGAATTAACCATGATACAAATTGATTCCTTGTCCAATGCTTTATTCACGTACTTGTTCCAGATCAGATGCCTCAAAGGTTGGAAGTCCAATTTCTTGGACAGCCACCAGGAAATTCCTCACGTTTTCAAAATACTGATATGCTGTTAATGGTGCCCCATCAGGGATCGATGCAGAATCAACAGGACTCTCCACAACCTTAAAAGTAGAATACAGTGTAAACAAACACTTACAAAACATTAGAAAATCAAACTAAACAATGATCTCACCCACCTTGGGAACAGCTCCGGATTGAACTTTATTAATAACATTACAGAGAATAATCCCACTTCTCAAACCAAGCCTAAACTCTTCCTCAGAGGGCTCCGCCGGTAAATCTTTAGCCGCAACAACTCCAACCATTTTTCTCAACCACCCCGCTGCCTCGTATCTTCTTGATGCTGCATGGTAAAGAACTTTCCGTTTCAGGATAATTGATAATTTGAAACAAAATTCAGATGCTTTTTCTTGAGAACGAATTGAAACTCGTCAAATTCCAGTAAAAGCAATCGCCATATAAAAAAACGCTTTCACATTAATTAATTTTCAGTCGTTAATATTAGTATTAGAGCTATAAGCAAATCCAAAACTGAATTTTGAAGGTAGCCCAGAAAAAATAACGGGAAAATACCAGCTTCTTCTGCTTTCCTAGATTCCAAATCAAGATCTTTGAGACGAGGACCATGCTGCTGAAGGACGTCCTCCACCACTGATGCCACAGAAAAGAACAACGCCGCCTCTGCCGCCATAACATTAACACGAGAGAGTGTTGTTAACAATGATGTTGATGTCCCGGCCACAGACCAAGAAGGTCATCTACATTGCACAATCTGATCCATAAGGTGGAGGAGGAGGGGAAAGCTGGATTGGAATTGAAGAGAGAAAGAAAAGAAAAGAAAAAGAATGTGATGTGAGGAACAGAGAAGAAGGAAGAAAGAACGAAAGAAAAGAAGAAGGATTTAAAAGCGTGTGATGGTTTTGTCTCTGATGATGCTATTGCATTGAGTGTTGTTGACATATGTTTCCATGTTAGTTCCATTATATTTACCTTTCGCTTTTCTTCTCTTTTCTTTTTCTTGTGCCTCTTCCAGATACAAAGTGGAAGGTATTGCTATAACAACACCATTTCTGTATTCAAATCCTCTTTATACTCTCCTCTCTCTTCTCTTTTCTCTTCCCTACCTCAACTCCGAACCTACTCCCATACCTCACTCTTTCAAACTTATATTCACTAAAATTAAGATTTCTGTTTTTCCTCGCTTCTAAGCGCGTGTTCTTCTCCCACCTCATTTTTTTTTATCACCAATATACAATTTTTTATTTTAATGTTCTAGTAGCTATGAAGGGTGAATATTTTTATTATGTTTAACTTGAAAAATTAACGACATATATAACAGGTTAAAATATCAAAATGAAAATTTTAAACTTAAGAAATTAAAGTAGCATCCAATTTTAATCTTTATCTTTGAGTTTTACAAGAATCTTGTTTTGACTGTTCGTTGATAGTTAGTGATTTGAGTTCTAGTCTTTATTAAAAACAAAAATGTCTATTACAGATACAATTTTTTCTTTAAATATTGCAAGACAGTTATATATCAATGATTCGAATTTAAGACTATGTAATAAATGAAAATAACCTTACATTAGTTAAGTATTAATTTATATCCAGAGTAGATAAATGTAGTTAATCCATGAATTTTTTAAGTATTTTATAATGGTCAAAAGAATATTGTGACTAAAAGTAGCAAGTCTAGGATCTTACAATTGTAACTTTTCCGGATAAAAAATAAAATTTAAAACGAAAATAATGATAAAGAAAAAGTGAATGGTTTAGTTTTTGTTTGTCTTGAAAAGATCTGTTGAGTGCAGATTGGTGGTGATTTATCTTGGATACTATAGTCTTCCTAAAAGGGATATTATGGTTGGATTTTAGGATCCAAGAGAAAAAGAATGTGCTAGCTAGATCTTCTCTGCACCCCCTTGCTTCAACTTCCAGATAAATCACTGCACCTTTATTTGCAGACTCCTTTGTCAAAACTCATAACTATTTCTTCATACTGCTCCAGCAGACAGTGATAATTTCTCAAAAGTAAACCCAATGATTTTATTTTTCTTTTTCTGTTACAAACGCATGCAATGATGTATCTGAAACAATCTTGGTGATGTTGTTTAACCAATTAAAGCAACACTCAACTTTGGTTACATGAAAATGTCAATGATTTACACGATGCTTTAATTTGGGTAATGTTATGGCCAGACCAACCATTTGCTGTTAATAATGATACTTTGATTTAGGGTCATTATTATCATAAGCTATGTTTTTTTTTTTTTACTGTTCCATTGAGACTATGAACTTGTCCTCATTCCCACCACCAACTTTATCAAAACCGACTTGGTCACATGAATACTTGCCATCCCTAATTATTTTCTTCTCTTTTAGACCAATTTTCCAGCTTAAGAATTACGTACAAAAGGAAAGCATAAACTTTGGAGGCATAAACAATGCCTTTGGGGCATGACCCAGTCTTGTTGTATTGGTTGTCAGATGTAACCTTTTATTCTTAAACAAATTGAAGTGTATAATTTAAGAGTTAGGGAATTATGACAGCCGCTTAATGATCTTTTCCTTATACTATGTTTCTATGTAATGTTTGAGAAATAAAGTAAAGCAAAAATAGAAGAATGGAAAAGAAAAGTGAAATGCCATCTCTTGCCTAACTTAGCGGAATAAAAACCCCTCCTTTGGGGTTCAAAAAATAATAATTCGCATGTAGCTGCTAAATAATTGTGTGAGAGGGTGGGAGTGGTTGGGTTTGTTTGTTTGTTTGGTCAAGGATGTGTTCTGTAAAACTTAAAACATTCAAAAAGTTATTTTGGGTTAAAAATATAAACTATTAGCCGAAAGCTGCCCATGGTTTGGATTATAAATATTTAGTAATTATTCCAGTGTGCAATAAATGTAAATGATATGAAACCATTTGTAGATATAATTTTTTTATATAAATGGATCTTGATATTATAACTAAATTAAAATAATTCTCTTTGTCTAAAAAATTAGAAAATTTGTGTGGTGTTCTTTTAAGAATCAAATTACATTATCTTATACATTAAATATATTTTGTGCAAAAAAATCCATAATTATGAGTAATTTATTTAACTTCAATAAAAAATAAACAAAATATATTAATATCGGTTTTATTTTGGTAATCTGTTGATGAGATGGTTAAAAGGTTGACAAAAGGAGATGGTTAAGAGAATTAAAGATTAAAAAATTTGAAAAAAAAATGTCTGGATAATCCTTTTCTTCTATAGTAAGTACTTTTGCGTTAGAAAAAAAAAATACAAGTCTCAAAATACGTATGATTTTTTTATAAATTAATATTGATTATTTTCTTATTTATACTCTTAATTTTATTTTTTTAAAATTATTGTCGTGTTTCCGACAACAAAAAAAATAGTAATACCTCTAATTATTTTTATATGCTTTTTTAAGCATTATGAAACACATAAAATATTATTTATTACCTTATTAACGTGGTTTAACTAAATATTATACATTAGGTTGATTCATTTGGTTTAATTACCAAAAGCTAAATAAACTCAAACAGGAGATATAAAGTAGTTAGTTTTGCACTAAAAATAGAAGGGAGAAAAAAATAGGTAGTAGATTCGAAAAATTTTCACTAACAAAAAATATTAACATATGAACAACTAATATTAATCCATTAACATAAAGTCAAACAAATATAGTTTAAAAGTCATTTCAAAATATATGTTATTAAGAATTTTTCATTTCATAGTTTACCTTGTCCGTCAATAGATCCGCAGTGATGAAATGGTTTTTCCAACAAAGATTATAAAACAGAAAAAGTTTTTAGTTTATGTATAGGTTTATTTTATTTAACTTTTTGTTTTATTTTTGTAAAAATAGTTTGTCGAAAAATGGATGACGATCTTGTTACGCTAAGATGCTTAGATGAGAGTAATGAGAGAAGGGTGTGTGCATTTTGGTGATTAATTAAAGAAGAAGTTAGCAATGGTAACTGAAGTGGTAGTGTTGATGAGTGCGGTTAAGTTTCCAAGTCAGGAAAGTAAGTAAAAAAGGTGAAAATGAAGCATAGAATTTGGTAGAATTTCTCTTTCGGTTAGTGCAGTGGTTGTTGGGGAACAGTTATTTCACCCAGCCTTCAAATTAAGATGGAGATGCTCAAACACAGTGCAACAACTGCTCATCAAGTGTCTGTGACAGTCTAATCCAAACTCCATTTGGTTTCTTTATATTTGAAATTCATGAACTCAATATTTAACTTAATTTTAATTTGGTGTACTAAATAAATCACTAGTCAATCCACAAAATGTAGTTGGATGGAAGTGGTTTTACACCCCTTTACAAGTGTCCCTAGATTGCAATGTTCATAGAAATAAGTTATGTATTACGATGACATTTTATGAGAAGTATTAGACTTTCATAACTTTTACAACTTACAATATAATTTAATTATTGAAATATTTTTTATTCTTTTTCAGATTTTATATAAGACTTTTCTTTTTATTTTAGGAATCTGTCATGTTATATAAACATGTTTTAATGGAAGTTTTTTCTATACAAATAATATAAATTTTTCTATATCTTATATTATTTGTTGTCATCAAAATATTAAATATTATGAGAAAAAGTAATAATGTCAACTATGATAAGTATCGTGGAAAGTATATGTTTGGAATGAATTTTTTACTTTTTAACAAAGATTTTGGTAAAAAGAGATATGTAAACAATGATAAATTATTGTGGGTTACTCTTTTAGTTTTTAAAGCAAAATTACTTGTACAAAATGACTAAAATATTACTATTCTAATGAATTATTGTTGGTCACTTTTTTTTATTTTTAAAGTAAAATTACTTGTATAAAATAATTAAAATGTTACTATTCTAAATAACGTGGAAATTAATATAAATGTTAAATAGATTATTATTTGTCACGTCATCAAAATTATTGATGTCGTCTAATCTTCAGAATAAAAAAAAAAAATTATGCAACATTAAAGAATCTGAAAATGAAAAAAATTTATCAAGGAAGATCAAAAGGAATAGTGCACAGATGGATAAAATCATGTTTAAATTTTTAATAAACTTTCAAAAATTCATATCACCTAATTAAAATATCCATGTTGAGTAAATATTTGTTTGTCATATCATCAGTGCTCACTCCATCAAAATCTCATGTGAAATAAACATTTTTTTATCATATCATTAATATTACCGCAAAATTAAATGACTAAAAAGTAACAAAAATTATATTCTTGGACCAAATAAATAATAATTTGATTTATAGGACTAAAAATATATTTAAGTCATCAAATTTTTATTAATTACATTTGATCTTTGTAGTTAAAACAAATTTTTACAACAATTTAAAATATAAACAGTTAAATACTACATATAAGAGTTATTTAAAATAATTCTATTTATTTTTAAAATAATGATCTTAACATCGTGTTTGAATATGAAATTTCTAAAAAATTCAAAATACATTAAATTTGAATTATTTTTTTTAATGTCTTTTTGATAAGAAAAAATTATTTTATCTAGTTCTAATTTTTTATTTAAATAAAATATTTCAATTACTATCAAAAAACACCAATGATATTCATAAAAAAAAAAATAGCACATTGAAAAAAAAAACTACTATATATTTCAATAAACAAACTCTAGGTAACATCTATTCAAAAGTATCTCCACCATATTTTAAGATATGCTCAAAGGTAAAATATAAAGAGATATAGAGATTTAAACGAGTCAGGAATATAAATAAATTTAAACTCTTCGTTCTTAAAAAAGTTGAAATTATACAATTTTAAGTTATTAAATTATTCTTATTAATTGTTTTATCCAACAAATAGGTTTAATCAAATTTAAGTACACATAAATTTTGATATTTTCAATTACAAAAGTCTGTTTTGTTAAGTGTTTAAAATGTTCTTTTATTTATTTAAGTACTCTATTATTTGACATAACTATCATTTTTGTCTTCTCATCTCCAACTTAGTGATAGTTTTTCTCTGCAATCTTCAACTCATGGATCAACACGATTTCTTCTCCTTTTCAATGATGAGTTTTTTGATTTAGGAGTAAGGGAAAAAAAGATGGAAAGAGACTGAAAAATGAAAAAAATAAAAATAAAATGAAAGTGGACAAAATTTTTTCGGAATTCTTTCTTCATATAATTATGCAATTTTTTTAAAAAAATAAAACTAATCTACTAATTACAACATATAATCATTTACATACATAATTATAATAAAATATCTACTACATAATCAATTATTTATTTACACAATGGATTAGGTAAATAAATAATAAATTATATAATAAATATTTTATTATCTTTACAAATATAATCATCACATTAAGTATAT
>Ga0209489_102083_pt1 | contig 41102 bp, 19 predicted proteins | sample SiratrowhiteBW_FD_187527 | JGI IMG/M metagenome (GOLD analysis project Ga0209489, IMG submission 187527) | Root nodule microbial communities of legume samples collected from California, USA - Siratro white BW (SPAdes) (version 2) | ecosystem: Host-associated > Plants > Roots > Nodule | place...
ATTAAAAATATTGAAGAACTGAAAAATATGTGAATAATATTTTATATAATAAATTTAGTTTTGTATTAATTATTATTTAAATTTATTATAGGTTTAGATTATTATATGCATTTCTTTATAATATTTAGGCGTGAGTATATTTTGTATTGAATATTTAAGAATTATAAATGCATTTTATTATTATAATTTGCAGACACATATGGACATCAGATTAGATCATTTGCAGACTCATATGAACAATATACTTAATTATTTCCAAATGCATATGGACAGGCAATTTGAGGGAGTGGAACAGAGAATGGACAAGATGCAGAATCAAATTGAACGACTTTCGCAATAACATGTTATGATATTTTTTTATGAATGTGTCAATTTAATATTAGATGTATTATTATTTTAATGTTATTAACTATTTTATCTAATTGTGTTATATTTATTTATTTTCTGAAATTTAGAACTTTGTTCATATCTTTTAAAGTAATATGTTTTCCTATTTATTTTGACAATACAAGTTTTAAAAAAAATTGCATATATGAACAATTACTTTTAATTCTAATTTTTATATCAAACTCACTTGACGAACCATATTGAAAATAATTTTTTTCTAACATACTAGAATAAACGTATAATTTATTTTTACAATATAATTTTTAAAAAAATTCATGTATCAACAATATTTGAAAATGATAATTTTTATATTATTTTAGAAAGTGTATCAAAAATAATTTTCTTGTAACACAAAAGTACTATATACATATAATTAATTAAATTTTATTTCAAATTTAATTTTACCACTTAGACGAATTTATATTCTTAGAAATTTAAAAAAAAATATTTCATCAATGAAACTAAACAAATTACATAAAATTAATAATTAATTTTAACTCAAACAACAAATATGTAATTGACTATTTTCATCCATAACAAAAAAGTAATTCAATTACACCAAACAAATTAATTATATTTTAACTTAAATTATTTTTAAACATAAGGGTAAATTTGTAATCTTACAATTTTATTCATTTAAAAATATTAAAATATCTATTACACCTATCACATCACTCACAAACTTTGATAAATTTTCCACTTAAATCTTACTATCTTTCATTTAATCCAAACAAACAAACTTTCTACACACTTTCCTCTTAAATCACCTCAAATTCATTCCCTCTAATCCACTCCCCAATCCAAACAATTCCTTTGAGAAACTTTTTATATTTTTATTTTCCAAAGCCTAAAGTCCTTAGTTGATTTCTTTATGTGGAGAATCACAATGGCTGCCCAACTATGTTATGCTAAAGTCACCTTTGAAACAAGTTGAAGATAATTTAAGGTAAGTCTGGTAACGAGACAACATAGTTAATGATTGTAAGTCTCATGCAAACATAGTTAAAGATATAATAATATAACTCTTCATATATTATATATGTATCTACCTATACGAGGACAGGTTAAATTACACTTATATAAGTTTCACTAAATATATTTCTCTCAATGGTTTTATATAATTATAATTCTTTTAATTCAATTATTAGTTATAATTTATATATCATTATTCATATTAAATTTTATTAAAATTAAATTATAATAACAAATTGATGAAATGATTTATACTTTAATATATTTTTAAAGATATATAGTACATCAATTTTGATCTGTATAAAAAGTAAGAAATAACATTTCTCTAAATTAATAATATAAAATTTCATAAAAATATAGTTTTGTGATAACAACTTTTAATCTAGATGAATTTCACAAAATTTATTATACCGAAGAGATCAGAGAATAATGAGGATGAGTAAGAATCACATAAAAAATTAGCATAGAGTGTTTTTCGTCTTATATTCTTCAACTTTTTCATTTTTATTAATTTATATATATTTAAAAGAATAATATATATATAAATATAATAATATGCTTATTTATTTATGTTTGTTTTACTTTCCGAATTAAAAGGAGGAGATGAGACGAGTAAATACAATTGCGTAGATTTCAGATAAGCCACTGCTCTTACATTTCGTTTTCACTCTCTGCGCCGCCGCTATTTCCGTCGCGGACCACCGTACCTTCACTCTCCTCTGTCCAGGTTCTCTCTCTTCTTCCTCTCTTTGCGCAATAGCATTTTGCGAATTTTCAGTATTAGGTTTTGGTCACACCGATATACGTTGCTGGTGAAGTTTAGCACCTTTGATTTAGGTTAGGGGATTCGCAAGGTGCCTCGTGTTTTAGAGGGAAGCACAAACTCTAGTTTAGGGGATTGTGGAGGAATGCAATTGCAATTTAGCATACTAAGATCTTAGATTAGGTTATTGAAAGGAAAAACGAAAATGCTTGTGTGAGTTTAACTTCAATTTCCAAGTGTGAGAATAATTTCTAGCAGTTGTGTGATTTCTGAGTATGTATTGGAAAAAGCTAGGCTATCCAGGTGGGAGGGTCATCGTAAGCGTTGCATATGCAAAGAGACTGTTTATGAATTTGAGCATAAGGCGTAAGTTAACCGCGGTGCTTGGACTTGCCCTTTTTATTGGTATGTATGATAAGTATTTTCAAGGAGTTGCAGAGGAGGAACTTGAGGTGGCTGAGAATGTGAGGGATTGATTTTAAAAGGTTAAATGAAAAAGAAAGTATTACTAATGCTATGAGAATAACACACACATTTGTCTTGATTTTGTTAATTGTTACAGTTCGAAAGAAATGTAATAATTTTTATTTGTTTAGAATGCTAAGCTATTTTGTTGAGTCCAATGGTGTCGTACATTTCATGTATCGGATCTTTTTAGTAGGATAAGATAAGACTCTTGTGGTTATTTATTAGAATGCTAATCAAACCCTTCCTTTTGTCCTGTATGAGATGAAAATTTTGAAGGGGAAGAGAATGCTATGGAGCAAGGATACGAACACATATACAACACATAGACATGTGTAATCTCCAAAATATAGGATACGGGGACAAAAATCTATATATTACATTACTATGAATTATATAAATTGGCAATCAAGATTTATGTATTAAAAAATCATCTATGAACAAGATTAGTCAAATATAACAAAAAATGAATCTAATTCATTTATCTGGATTCAAAAAGTGAAAAGAAATGTGTATAATCAAAATATTTTTTACTATATATAGGATTTGTTTCTTATCTCAAGTTTATAAGTTTTTAGAAAATTATTGTACTAGTTCCTTTTAAAATTGTGTTGGAACTGTGTTAGAATTGTCGGATACCTAAAGAAATGTCTTTTGAATTGGGCATTTCACCGATACATGTCGTATGTGTATCAGTATCCGCTATGTGTCGGACACGGGACACGCTACATACTTAAAAAGGAGTGTCCGAGCAAGCTTCATAGAGAGAATGGATGACTATTTTATTTTTAAATTAATAATATAGTTATGTAATATTTGTAAAAATAAAAATAATTTTAGGACATTCATTTTATGCTATTCTATTATTATATTTCTTTCATTTAAAAAATTATCAAACCAGTGAATATATATTAAAACAAATAATTTCCCCCCTACAAAACACATTGTAATTACATGGCAAATGTAAAGGAAACCTGGATATTTTAGCTTGTTGGGCTGTGTGGATGTTTTGTAGGTCAACCTTATGTCTTTATCTTTTTACCTTGATTTCGGACATTCTTAACATATCCAGGAGGCAGTCATGCTTTTTACATATGATATTTGTTCTTGTGGAAGGGTTGAGAGAGAGGGAATAAATGTCAAACTAGGGGTATGGAGTGAATTCTTGCAATAGAATGACATTACTTCTGTTTGTTTAGAAATAAAATAGAGTATATGAAATGCAAGTTCAACAAGAAATGTACTAGCAGCTGTTTGGAGGTGAAAATTGGTGATCATCTACTCGTCACACAATTTAGGTATCTTAGATCTTCCATATGAAGTGGTGGAGAAATAAGGGTCATATAAATAATAGGTTTCAAGCTGGGTGGATGAAATGAAGGAATGATTTAGGTGTCATTTGCAAAAGATGTCTCTTAAGCTAAAAGAATTTGCATTGCAAGACTAGCAACAGTGTATGGAAGATATCTTAATGGTTAGAGGTAGAGGAACATCGAGACAATTCTTAGTGACACAATTAAGAGGATTTAAAATGATATAATCTTGTGTGGGGAACAGCTTTGGTCTATGTTGTTGTATCTTCGTTGTGCTTATTTGGGTAGCACTAAAAACTAACTAAGACACACATGGCTTTTTTAAACATAAGAATCTGAGTGCTTTTGTTTTTTGGTCTCTTGCCTCTTTTATTCTATTCATTTTTTACTTTTTACTGATTGACTTGGGTCTCTTGTTATTTATTATGCATTGTGCATTACTGACAAACATATCATCTGGAGTTTAGATCTGCCAATCAACTTAGCTGCTAATATGGCTTAGTACATCCTCTAGTGACTGGATCAATTTAAGGAACAATATATATAGACTATACTGGCTCCTCTAAAATGAGTAAGGGTAAAGTGAGGAGTTTCAGTCCTTGATGAAGAAATCAATGGTTGCTATGACAACACATGTTTGATTTATGTGTAATGCATGTATCATGTATGTGTAGCATCCACTGTTAATTTTCTTATCGACAACTGAGATTTCCTGTCTTACTCTCAAATGTGACTTGCTCACTTAGAGGAGCCTGATCTATTAATATATTCATTTTGCAGTCAATCATTCCTTCATAACGGTATTGGACGAAATTGATGAACATATTAATGCTTGAAATGGACTTTGTGTTTCTCATTTAGCTGAATGAATTATTACACATAGTTTCATGTTTGTGATCTCATTGTCTTTCCTTTTTGGCTTCTTCAGGAACAGTATAATCTATCTTTTGATAGTTTTAATTCCAAGTTTTCAATACGCTCCTTCATTGATGCTCTCCTTAATAATCTCCTAGTGGGGATGTGATTAATTTCTTTTGTAATAATTGGTTTGCATCATACAAGATGAGCAAATCTAATCCTTCAAAGGATAAGCATGGCAAAAGTGATTGGCTTTCTGGGGATAATTGTGATGAAGGGAGTGCAGCCCGTACAAGGCCATTTAGTTTTGAAGAGATTATGCTTAGAAGAAGAAACAAAGAACTGCTTGAAAATGTTAAAGACCCTGCACTTGGATGTTCTTTGGAGAAAATTGATGATCATTTTGAGTCTTCCAGGATCTATAAACATGACAAAAGCTCAGCCTTTGGCAGGGAGAAACATGATTCCGAGGAATATGTGAAAGTAAGTTCTAGAAAGAAGGTTCAAAGCACCTATGTAAAGGAAGATAATTTAATTGAAGGGAAAGGTAGGGCTAACCGTAGTTTGGAAACTAAATCAAGTGCTGGATTAAATAATAAAGGCAGGATAACCAAAGAAAGGACTGAGAAAGAGATGTTTGGTCATAGAAAAAATGAGCAAATTCATGACAGTTCTGATTATAAAGCCAGAAATAAGCATTCAAGAGGTAGGGATAGTTATGTGGAAGCAAGTAGACCAAAATCTGAAAGGAAAATAAAGAAAAAAAACCATGTTGGAGAGGATGAGAATACTAATGATTATGTTGCCGAAAAGAGGCATGACAATGATAGAGATAATAGCTGGAGATTGAAAAGGTGGTTAAGCAATAACTCTGAAGAAGTGCCTGAAAAGAAGCATTATAGAGAATCAGATAAGGATAAGCACGCAGGTGGAAGGGCAAAATATGCAAGGGAAACCAAGAGAAAATACCAAAATGGAGATGATGAAACTCAAGACAAGAATACACCGAGGAAACAAGATGCTCTGAAACATCATAACATGCACAGTTATGAGAGGAAGGAGAGGCGGGCTAAGCTCAAGTCACATTATGAAGAATTAACAGCAAAGAGGAGACGTTCAAGAAGTCGAGAGCGCGGGGATAGAAGGTCCCCTTCTATTCCACCAAGGGAGCAAAAACGTACTTATCAAGATGGAGAGCGTAAAGAGTCGGCTATGCATTCCTCGAAAGATAGTTCTAGAAAAAAGCACCCTGATATAGATAAAAGTAGAGTATCAACCAATGGTTCAAGTAGTCATCATCATCGTCATGGTGGTTCTACAAGTGGACTTGGTGGCTATTCTCCGAGAAAGAGGAAAAGTGAAGCTGCTGTTAAGACTCCTTCCCCATCTAAGCACTCTCTTGAGAAGAAACGTGCTGGATGGGATCTTCCCCCTGTAGGGACAAATAATTCTTCTTCCATTGTTGTTTCTTCAAGTTTTCTATTATCAAATTCTGCTGTGTTGTCCAACATGCATGGAGTGGTGTCAACCAGTTCTCTTGATCTAGCCCTTGTGAAGCATCAACCAGTGTCTTTTCTAAATGATGTATCAACAGTGAAGAATTCCAACATCGATTCTGTCCAATTGACACAAGCTACCCGACCTATTAGAAGGCTTTACCTTGAGAATCTACCTGCTTCTGCCTCTGAGAAAGCTGTGATGGATTGCTTCAATAACCTCTTACTCTCTGGTCGAGTAACTCATATCCAGCAAGCTCAACCATGCATCAGCTGCGTTGTGAGTCTGTTGTGCAAAATATGAAAATTTACTTTTCCCTTTTCTTATGAAGAAGTGGGTTTGAATTTGTTCTTGTATATCATTTGTACAGTTTCACAAAGATAGGGGCCAAGCTCTTGTAGAATTCCTTACAGCTGAGGATGCATCATCTGCTCTTTCTTTTGATGGCAGTACACTATTTGGCTCCATTGTGAAAATTAGACGCCCCAAAGACTATGTTGAAGTTGCAGTAAGATTGAAAACCTTGTCCATTCATTCATTCTTTCATTTGTATAATATAACTAAGACTGTTAATTTAATAGCTGTGGAAGTGCTTGACATTTTTCTCTTGGATTGAATTTTTTTCTTATGCTTCATTGTAGATTGTAGATATTACATTTCAATGTTTACTCTACCAAAATGTTGTTAATTTACTCAAAAAATTATGCAACCATTTATAGGTAACTATTGAATGAAACTGGAATTTGTCTTACCACTACTTATTTTGCTTACCTTTACCTGCTTTTAATTGAGTAATATGTTTTTTTCCTTTGGTTTTGGTTTACTTATTGATGCTGTGATGATAATGATGTTTCAATTTGAAAAGATTCAAAATTATTATGCTTGTGCATTCTTCCATACTTTTGTTTACATCTCTAGGTTTCTTGAATTTTATGACATGATCAATTTACGATGCTTTTGTTTAAAATGGACAATTTATCCTTTAATGAATGAACTTGTGGAATTTTCTGAATAGCATATGGTTGTTTTTAATATTAAGAAGCTATTGCCAACAGAAGGGAAATGAAATATGTGCAGCACTATCTGTTTGCCGTATTTCAAATTAATGTTACATTAATTTGACTTGCTTTTATAGACACCTGGTATGCTGGTAGTTTGTCTGTAGGATGATGGAAAATTAAATAAAGGTGTTGTGATTCCTATTGTAAGTGCATTTATGAATGCAACATAAGTTTTTGATTGGGTTTTCTGTAATGTTATGGTAATCAATTTTGTAAATTTCCAAAAGTTACCAAACTTCATTTTTCACTCAATGAATCTTCAGAGATCCCAGATTTGCAGCATGGATTTCTTGCAAAGGCTGTACCTTTCTATTTCAAACAGTGAAGAATCCACTGTAGAAATTGATATTGATAGGACCTGATTTTCTTATGAGAAACAATGGACTGTAGCCCCTTACAATAGGGAAAACTGACTTAGTTAGACTAAATGAAGAAAATATAGAAGCAATACTGATTTTTGGGGGTTTGCCTCCCTATCTAAACTATCACAAAATTTCTTGCCTAACTGCTTCCTGTGTCCGGTCTCATTTATTTCATCCCTCCAAGCCAAATTCCCTCTTTTCTCCACATTTGTCACTGCTAGATAGGCATCCTGTTATGCTACAATTGAATATTCAGTATTATGTCTTCCTTTCTCCGTATAAGCTGATTCTCTACTCCCATCCCTTACGAACTGTTTCATAGGCCTTAGTACTGAAGGGTCTGTTAGATATTTTGTTATAGCTGGTCTTAATCAATGAATCGTTGGATTGTATGTAGTCATACTGACAGAGACCTATGCGGGCTTTAGAATTTGATGGTCAGTTTTCATCATTGGTTACCAAAAGTAGTTTAAGGGACCCAGATTAGTTTGGTTTTCTTAGAAAAGGATTTAGTTTTGTGATTTGAGATCATGTAAAATTTTCTTGTTTAAATAGGTCTAGATGTGGCTCCTTTGTGAAGATTATGTGCTACGTGTAATGTGTAATTCATCTTTTCCACTTTCAACTTCAAATCAATTGCTAGGTAACATCATTTGTATTCCGAGTACTGACCTTTCCATCATAACTAAATGTAGGAATGATTCAAGTTATTGTTCATCTGCTAAGGCTGTATCCGCTCATTTAATATGCACATAGTTACTGAACTTTGTAATGTTTTGTAATTGCAACGCTGTTAGATTAGACAAGACACTCCTGTTTTTATATTCTAGTTTCTATCCACAAAGCAAAAGATACCTCCTGGGCATGCATAAAATTTCATTGCATCTTATTGTTTATGTGCTCTAAATTTAAGTTGAATGTTTTGTAAATTGTATGAGCGTCTAAAAGTACTGACTTGATCATTTTAGTGTATGTTGTCCCAAGATTCTGTGATGGAAATGCAACTAATTTGAGTTATGAAGTTAATTCTATTTTATTTAGCTTAAAATGTGGACCCAAATAGTTTTGCCTTTAGCTGTGTGGTTTTGCTTGTGTTGGATATGGAGATCTGGTAAGATACTTTGAAACATGATAGTTATACGTTTTAGTTTATCTATCCTGCAAAATATGTCAAATTGACTTGCCTTTCTAAAGATGAGTTTCGTTACATTCTTTCTCTGAGCTAAGTCATTGTTCCATATATTCCATCTCAAGCTATATTATTTCTGGAGGTAATTTTTTTTAATTTAGCTATTCTGTAGTAGGAAAAATAGTCTAGGGGGAAGAGTTAGTTGTGATTGAAGAAACTTCGAAATAAAGTAGCAAATCTACCCAACCTATCTCTATGCTAGAAAGATTAAAGACCTTGGAATAGCTCTGTTCTGGAAATCAAAGATTCCTAGTCCAATTCCAAGGCAAGTTTTGAGGAAAAACATTCTCAGTAATTTGAGAATTCTACTCCAACCAAATGCTCCAAATGACTGCATAAACAGCACCCTGGCATAAAATCTTGACCACATAATTTTACTAATTTTTATAGCAGACCATAAAAAGGTGCTCAAAAGTTTAAGGAAAGACACATCCAGCGGTTGCCAGGAATTCAAAGAATATTATTCTGATTCGAGGTGGTTGCTTTGCAATGCAAAAAAATACTGTTTAATGTTTCTGAGCTGGTCGCTACAGAGATGTTTACTGTCACTTAAAAATTTTTGAATTTACAACCATTTATTAGTGTTACTCATGTTAAGTGCAAATGTCGAAGACATAATTACAGACAATTGAAGCTATTTTAACTGGCCTATGTATACTTAAGTTTTGAAAATTGTATTCTTTAAATATTTGTTTAGTTCTGGAGTTATTTTTAAAATAAACCTTTATTTCATGCTTATGTTTTATCCAAAATAAATATTTCATTCCATGTGGTCAATGGTGCCTGCACCATAAATTAGTTTATGATAATTTTTGTGGTCGGAAGAAAAATAACGACTGTAATTGGAAACTAGTGCGTTGTTGAAGTATTATTTGTCATGATGCAGTTTACTTAATAGGATAACTGTGATCCTTGTGCATATTTAATACGCTGGATTGTTTACCACTGATGTACAAATAAACGTGAAGGTGGGCAATATTGTACTGGTTGCAAATAAATTTTCTTGTGTGTGAACTTATGTATGAAGAATATAGCAATAGTACTGGATCCTAATTTTTTATCATATATAGAAGGTGCCAAAAATTATAATCATAGGAAAAAAACTTCTAGTTTAATTTTGTTATCACTGAAGAATCTTGTGTCAGTAAGTCCTAACTTTTAGAGGCTGTCTTGTCCTCAGCCTTGAAGGCTTAAATCTCAACTTTGCCTGAGACACAATTCCAGTCCTCTGGGTAATGCTGGGAGGGTGTACTTTATCAATCTGGAATTTTGTTTCATGACATTTTAAGTGATAGGTCTCTTGGACATTTGAACAATAAATTTATATTGTTCATAACCAAATGCTAGAAACTGCTTCTGTAGCTTCAAGAGCTTTATAATTCACGTGGAGTGATCTGCTTGTTCCATTTTATGAGATATCTTCTGACCCTAGTATTGGAATCTTTTAAATAGGATGTTTATATGGGGTATTTCGTAATACACATTCTGGATGGTGATGAAGCTGACTCCTAATTAAGAAGACTTCCAGGTGTATTGGCAAGTTTGATGCGATTACCGGGATTTAGCTGGCCAATGTTTCAGGGTTATTGTTCTAGGCTGCTCTGACAGTATTTATGATCTCATGCTTTGTTTGTTCTATCGAGTTCTGCATGTAAGTGCTATGGGTTGCAAGTTATTTCTGAGTTTCTTATGTCACTCTCGGTTCAAGTGCCTGCTTTGCTCTTTTCCTTGGGATCCTGATTTATCTTCATATTCAATATCCCAAGGCTTGAAAATTTGGGCTATGTTGCTTTCTGAAAACATCATCTTTGATTGATTTAGATGAGGTGCATTTACCTTAAAAAGCTCGAGGTGTATTAACCATTCTTTACTCAGTATCTTCTCCCCTTTCACATAATATTTTATGTGCATTGGTTTTTACACTTGACACAGACAGACATAGCTTAAAGAAGAACCTTCATTAATTTGGAGTGTCTACATATTAATCTAAATGGATTTATTCTCACTGTAGTCAATTTTAATACATTAATGTTATGTATCTATTACTTAAGCTTAAAGGAATGAAGAATGTTCTAACTTTTAAGTAGTCCTCTAGTATTCCATCCTTACATGGCATCCTTGTGAGGTTGAATATAATTGTGTAACTTTATTGCTGCTGATAGTAATTCTGTTGATTTTGTTATGATCCCAAAGATCATTTGATTTTACGGCAAATCAAGTATGCTGTTTTTGCAGGGTGTTTCCCAGTGCGACGTAAATGCATGACAAAAAATGATAATGTTTTGGTTCTGGTAGATTGAGGCCTCAATTTTGTCTTAATTTCTTTTATAGATGACCCTTTGATACTGTGAAAGTGGTATTTGCTTCTGAACTGCATTGAAAGGATAAAATATTCAAGTGTTGGGAATATGTTCTTTTTCTTCTTGCTATGCTATTTGATGTGACTATGATCTGAAATGTGGAAATAGTGATTAATTGGTATTTCTTAAGGCAGTATTTGTAAGGAAAAAACATCTTGAATTTTATTAGCTTTTTTACCTCAATCACCTGGAAAAAACAAAAGAAATATCTTGTTATTTGATAATTTTTTATCTCTGGGTTCCTCTTATGAAGATTCTAACTTCTGAAAGAAGAATCATTTTATGTGTTCCATTGGGTATGTATTGTATGTATGTATGGAACTGCTTCTCTAAAGAAAAATATAAATTAAAATGTACAATGTTTTGGTTGCTTAGGTGTCAGTTACTAATTTATTTGGCTCATTTCTGATCTGAGAAGCTCTTGACAGTATCTTGTATAGGTGGATGATCTTTTATGTTTTTATATTTTTGGTTGCATTCTTTATCTTAGAAAGTACGGTTAATGTGAACTGACCTCAATTTTGTTTTACTCTATCACTCAAGATATTATTACAAACTAATGGCTTTTTGTAAGCTTTACAATTCTAAGGCATATTGTGGTTATCATCCATGTAGCAGGTTTTCAGACAATTGCTATTTTCATGCAGACTGGTGAACCAGAGAGATCAATGGATGCTACTGTCACAACAAGTGACGTTGTAATTGATTCACCTCACAAGGTATGCATGTAAAACAATAATTTTTACTTTCATATGTGTAAGTGTCGATCTAGATGCTTAGCATGCACCTATCTTTTATATCCTTAGCACCTTATAAAATTCATCTTGCTTAATCTGACTGTTTTGGTATGAGTTAATTTGTTCTTGCATTTTAGTGAGAATGAGCTTATTTATATCTTTTTTTCCTTTCTGGTCTAACATTTTTGGTGTAACTAGTGCCTTTATCAAAATTGTAACTGTCATGTCAACAAAATAACTTGGTACTTTTTCTAGAGGGACTTGCTTTTTGATTTGAAGGATCTTCTTAGCCTGTTATGTTGTCTGTTCAGTTCTTGTTAAGGGCTGGCATTGTCCATCCATGTTTTTGATTTTTCGACTCTGGTACTATGCGATTCAACTATCTTTGCTAATTATTCATTTATTATCATGTGTGCTTTCCTTTTTTTCTAGTTTATAGCTCAATTAATTGTTGTCTAATGATTGCATCTTTTATGTTGTGGCAGATCTTCATTGGTGGAATTTCAAACCTTCTTTCTTCTGAGATGGTAATAATTAAGAAATGAAATGAAAAAACCTTCTTCAAAATTTAACTTTTCGACCTGAGTTTTTTGGTACTCAATAACTAAATGTTCTTACTTTAGCTTTCATGTGACGACTAAGGCCTATTTATTTCTTATATTTTCTTTTCAGGTTATGGAGATTGCTAGTGCGTTTGGATCTTTGAAGGCTTACCACTTTGAAACCAAGGCCAGCGATGCATCATGCGCTTTTCTGGAGGTAATGCTGCATTTCTTCCTTATTGATCTTTTAATAGTTTTCTTACCTTCTGTGCAATAGAAGTATTATAATTTACACTTACCTGCCAGATAATGACCCGAGCAAAGCCCAGGTGGCTCAAGGGTCCATTTATAAATACTTATCTGTTAGAAATTAGAATGATGAATTTGTTATAGGTAATTGATTTTTCATTTGTAATATATTTTTTTCTTAATTTTGTCTGTTTTTATATTTCCTAAATTCCTATATCTATTGTGTACTTTCGTCAATGCATTTACGAATTCAGTCTCAACACAAGTGTGAAGAAAAGAAGAAATACTTTTTTCTCCTGCAAGGGTAGGATAGGATGTTGCCATGGAGAAGAAATTCAACCATTGAGACAACCAGTTCTCTCTGCCTTTTGAAGCTTCTTTTGTTTCCCTTAAGTGTCACTGTCATTTTTAGATGATGATTCAGGCATTCCTTTTCCGAGCCTATTGAACGTTTTGAAAACCCCAAATCAATAACTGGATTTTTCCTAGTAATTCAGACAAATTAAGTCATCAAAATTAACCTAATTAAACAGCTGGCTTTGGGTTGGTTTATTATAGATGCACACAATTTTATACATACAGTTCCTTTCCCTCATCCTGGAAAGAGTACTCACTGAGCCTTTCTGTTTAGGGCTTTTGGCGGTATAAAAACCATTTTGTGGTTCTAGGATTTTTACTCCATTAAAGAGGGGTGTGCTATAGTGGAAAATGTGCTTAGTTTAATATGATTTAGTTTACTCCGAAAATCAAATTAGAAGAGTTTAATATGATTTAGTTTTTATGATTTTGGGCATATATGGCTCTTTCTTATCTGAGTTCTTGCGAAAGCTGCTATTTTTTTTTTTTTTCCTTTCCGTATCTTTTTCAATTCTAAGATGAAACAAAATCTGAAAGGTAATGTGTGCTGTTATATACTTTTGTTCTCTGTCCTTTTGTATTTGTTCTATTGAACACTAATTTGAGCAAACTGTGTTCAGTATTTGGATCACTCTGTTTCCATCAAAGCTTGTGCTGGTATGAATGGTTTGAAGATGGGAGGGGAAGTACTTACAGTTGTTCAGGCAATGCCTGATGCATCATCACCTTCGGTAACTTCGACATCTACTGATCCTTATAGTCTTACTCAATTCTTGGATACGATTCCCTGGTTTCTTTGAAGTATATCCATAATTTTTTACATAAAAATACTCCAGGAAAATGCTGGTGAACCATCATATGAGATTCCAGAACATGCGAAACCACTGCTCAGAAAGCCTACACAAGTACTAGAGATTAAAAATGTGGTACGAAATCTTTTACTTAGCTTTTATGAGGTTATTATATTTTCGTTCAATTTCAGAGAGTTTTTTCCCTTGCTGTTTTTTCAAGTGTATCTGTTAGCTGTAAAAGATAAGTAATTGTGGTCAGAAGGGATTATTTTGAATGATGTGAATTTAATTTTTAAAATGCTTGTAGTGTTAAAATTTAAACTGCACTATGTAATATTTTTGTTTGGCCATCAATCCGTAAGGTCTATGTTAGAGGAATGGAGGGGGGTGGGGCAGTAAGGGATTTTACCAGGTAACAGTTGTTACTGTTGACCAAAGTTCTTACAGAATTGACGATTAGTCAGTTGAGAGAATAATAATTGAATAGGGGGAAATTAAATAGCAGAGAAGAGGGGTTAAAGGTCCGTTTCAGAATTGTGTTAGAAGATTGGGTAGGACACGGAAGGATCTTGGATTTTCCAGATTCAATGCAAACACTCTGTATAATAAATCTCTTTTCATATCTGAATCTAAATCATCTTGATTCAAAGCCAAGTTGAGAGAGCAATTCACCAAAAAGATTCCTAATTGTGTCTATAGCTTGTGGTTTGTGGCTGATCCAATTTCTACCACTCTTTTTTCATATGAAAGGGAGCTCTGGATTTTGTACAAATCTTTGTTTGGGTCTCGCTCAATACGTGCTTTGGGTCAAATATATGTTTCTCCTCTTAATTATATTGCTAGTTACATTACACATCTTGATGATTACTTTTTCGATTCTGTTTGTGTAATATGTATAGTTCGCAGCGGAGTCTATTTCGTCTCTATCTGACATGACAATTGAAGAAATTTTGGATGATGTACGATTTGAATGTGCAAGGTCATAAATCAAGCTTGTATTTGCTTTTCATCTGGAATTATTCATATTTTAAAACTTTATAAATTATAAACACTTATTGTACGAAGTCCCTTTTATCTTGCAGATTTGGGACTATTAAATCAATTAATGTAGTCAGGCATAGCAGTGAAAAGAATTTAGCAACCCAACTAGAAGAATGTGAAGTCATAAATGAAGGGGAATCTGAAGTTTTTCAAGACACCAACTGTATTACTAATAGTACAAAATCTAGTTTTTCAGACAAGGCTAATGACCTCAAATCTGAAGCAACAAATGCGGTTACATTTGATGAAGACAAAGAGTTGGAAGAATATAAAGTTGATGATGATACCCGTGTTAATACTGATAAAAATGCTGAAGTTTTTGATAATAAATCATGTCGAGAACACCTCGTGAATGATACAGCTGTTGAAGATGTGGGCGGTAAGAGCATACCTTGTAGTATCATTCAAGCATTTCCTGAACAACAGGATACACCCGATGACGTGCCCACATTGCATGATAAAACGGTTCCTAACGATATAGATGTGTATATTGAAAAGAAGATTGTTGGAGACAACATATATTCAAAGGGCACGGTTTGTGCATTTCAGGAAGGCTTTTCTGAACGGGATACTCGTTCAGAATTAGTTGGTTCCCAAAAGGGTACTGATGCGAAAGATTATAATGGTCATGTATTTGAACCAGGTTCTGTTCTTGTTGAGTATCGAAGAGCCGAAGCATGTTGTTCAGCAGCACATTCTTTGCATGGACGATTGTTTGATGGCAGAATGGTGACGGTGGAGTATGTTGCTCAGAGTCTATACAGAGCAAGATTTACAAAATGAGCATTTCTAAGTGAGCGGTAACTCTTGGTTATATGATGAAACGTAATATTATCTTTGCATGATTGTGGAAGAACGGATTAATTAATCTGATCGGTTATGGCAGCCTGCTTGCTTCCTGCTGTTAAATGTGGAAACAGTTTTTGACTTTCTGGTTTACCCTGCTGATGCTTAACTGAGCAATGTGGATTTGAGGAAAATGCAGTTTAGTATACATCCAGTTTGTAGCTGCAGACCATCTGATAAAGATTTGTTTTTCAAACGAGACATGATGAAAAATTACCAGTTCGTGCCAAATGTTTTAAATGCGTTAGCCTTGGAGATGGTGATGTCATGGTATTTGGTAATATTCTGTGTACATGGTTATGTTGCATTACAAACTGATTGTTGTATCCTAGTTATTTTAGATGTTGCTCACAGGGCCATACCTTTTTCCTGAATTGTTTTTGAACACATTAACCTTCTGTTACCGTAACGACATACAAACTTTTATTAACTATTTACTACACAATTACGTTACTTAGAATCTTAGATGATATCTCTTGCGAGTGACACATGCTTACAGATAGCCTGATTGATGCTGACTATAGTAAGTTTGAGGCCTCCATAGAATGAAATAACCGCTTATATTTTCATAGGATTTTTACGAAGTTTTCTTAAATTACTCCAACCAAAATCATTCAATCAAGAGTATAGTGTTTGGGTGTTTATTGGAGAGGTTTACTCAATTAAGAGTATAATTTCCAAATAACTAAGATGGTTTTTCTTGGTATTGAGAATGTTTTTAATTATGGGTACGAGTACTGAACACCTTGTTGCTTGGGTTCGTGTGACTCCAATTGAAAGTAGAAAATGTGTCAAGAGAACAGAACTCCCCGTTAAGTCTTTTGAATGATGCAACACTTGTCGGTACAGGGTTCATAGTTTATCATAATTTCATAACCCCATAGTTTAACACAGTGATTAGACATTATACACTCATTGTAGGATGATACACTTAGCGAAAAATCTGTCTTAGATTCTCATCTCCTAAAAACTCATAGGATCTGCCAACTTATGAAAAAATCGTGACGAGAAAAAAGAAGTTTCTAATAGAAAGTCATGTTTCTAGCATAAAATTTTTCGTTAGAGTCAGGATTGCTCCACCAAAAAGGAAGTGGAGAGTATATGTATCTCCTCCAATATATTATTTTGAAAATCTTTTCTTTTATTGATTGAAGTTTTTTAAAAACTACAAAATTTGGTCGAATCCGCAACTTATTTATTGATCTTGTTTTGATTTTTTTTTAATTTTTAATAAAATTTAATCAATAAAAAAAAGTGTTAAAAGGAATGTGTTGAAAATATACTTTTAATATTTTTACTTATAAATAACTATTACCACATGATTTACGTCAATGTGTCAACACTAATTCTTTAGTGGGAGCTTAGTGTATCACATGCTTTACATTACTATGTATTTTAATTATGAGTCAACAAATTATAAGTTTGCTGAAAGCTTCATGACATAAGCCAATTTGACATTATTGGAATAGCTTTCCAGTTTATGGACTGTTTTAGATCACATATTATATAATTAAGAAAATAAAATATTTATTCTTAGTGGTTAATAGGAGTATGTATGCATTTAGCAGAAGTTGGACTTAGGTTCAGAAAAGGTTAGATTTTAATAATTCAACAAAAAAGAATTGGCCAAAGATCTCTGTGGTACATTTTCTTACTATTTTTTACTATCCTCCTCTTATTTAATTTTATTACTTACTATGGCATGTTTTGGCCATTTTGGTGCGGCCAAATGGTAATGTCTCTATCACTATTTTTTTATTTTATATAAATTCCACTAAAAGATAGAATAAGCATGACATTTGCTTATCAGTGAGGAAAACATTAAATGAATTTCAAAGTACCCCACTCAAATGAGATCCCTTCAATAAATTATGCATTCTGCAACTTGATTGATGCCACCTAGAATCCAGAAGAACCTTCTCAATGATGACGCCTTTAGTGACAACTTATATCTATGGTTTTGCAGCCAAAGAAAAAGACGTCTAATGCACCACATTTTTAGTTTGAATTTCTTAAACAGAAAAGAAAATAATAATTGAGCATATACATTATGGAGTTAGCAATATAGAGATAAATATATTATTTAGAGTAATAATGTTTATGAAAAAAATATAAATTAAAAACAAATGAGAGAGAATTTCTGGGGTAGAATAAAACAAACTCGTTAAAATAACATTGTGACATCTCCTTTAAAACGATTAGTTTTTTTTAACATTCTTTTCATTTAAACAATATTTTTCTTGAATAAGGAAGAGGGCATCAAATAAAATATATGCATATAGTATTTATGTTTTTCTTTTTGAACTAGTCAAGTGCAGCTTACCTTCGAAGTTGATAGATCCATTATCTTTTAAACATGTGATTAGAGTTCGCTTCCTCACTAGTGTTTTGACTTCTAGATGAAAGATATATTGGTTCGTCTAAAAATGTGATGCTCAATATTTGAACTATCTTTGACGACAATAATTAGTATTGAAAAAAACCTATTAGAGTCGGTACAGTTGTGAAGAATTTAAATAATTTTTAATTTTGATATAATTTTTTTCTCAAATATTTGTCTGTTTTATTTCTCTCTACTTTCGCAATACATCAATTTAACTGCAGAAACATATTCAAATGAGATAATACAAGAGAAATTGAACAATATGAGAAAAAAGTAAAAGGCCTAAGGATTTTCAACATTAAGATAATGTTTCAAAGAGGTACATTAAACGTTGATTGTGATATCATGAAATTGTTTCTTTTTCAACATATTACGGAGAAGAAAATTAACGTAGATTGTATTATCCTATAGTGAAAGTTTTTTCACCCTTGATTGTTATGTTCTTAATTATATAGGGTTGGTTGTACTGTAACTATATGCTATGACAAGTCTTTGATTTAAAATAAATAGTGAAATTCATGTTAAATTTGCTTGCGAAAACGATAGATCGTGTTTGGATGTTCGCCACAATCTAGAGTTTATGTGAAAAGATACATCATGATTAAATTTTGGTTGATACTTGTGAATAAAGAAATACAAAGAAATCCAGAATTACGATAAATTATTTTGACTTCAAAAAGTCACAAGAAGACAAGGATGAAGTAATGAGAAAAAACACTACTTCTTTGTATAACAATATTGATTTGTGATTAAAAATTATGTTAAAATGTTATTTAAAAGTGTACAGCAAAATACAGTTCAAAAATTATTTTCATTTCTAAATGAATATATACATACAATATTGTCTACAGTGGCTAGTCTTGTATTACAAATATATACCAAAAAAAAAAATCAAGTTCCACCACCAGAAGACGATATCAGCTACGAGACAGAACTCCTTTCGAACTGCACAAAGAAATCGATGGATACATGACAACTACATTCAAGGAAATTCCCATAGTTTTCATAGACACATTGTAAATGTAAATGCAAAGCATATATGTAGCCAAACAAGATTTATTAGTACATCATTTGTTATGAAAAGTGAGAAAAATATAAATGGTTTTCAAACTACCAGCAAATAATATACTTGCTCTCATCCTAAATTCTATAGCAAAATGCTAAAAAAGCATTTAATATTACTGACAGATTGTATATTTGATCTAAAACACTCATTTAATATCTGTAAGCTTAGTTATTAATCCATCCTAACAAGAAAATATAACAGCTAGTACATTTAAGTAAGGATATATATAAAGACGAACAAATTAATGAGAGTTAGAAACTTTAAAACATTAAGAATGGTGAGAACAAAAGGAGTAACTAAAAAAAATAATAATAAAAAGCAGTTTCAAAAATAACATACATACCTTGGTACGGTTCCACGGCGACGTGGATCATACTCTGTTGCTTGTCGAAGAGCCCGAGCAAACGCTTTAAAGGTTGCCTCGATAATATGATGGGAATTTTCTCCAGCAAGCTGTGTCAGAGGAATGCATATACATGTTCATTCTCTTAGAAGGTTTTCACATTTGGAATAAAAAACATCAACTAGAAAAAAAGCATAAGCTCCAAGTTGGATTATGTAGTCAATCTGTCATTGCATATAGAAACAATATCTCAGCTTTCTAACCCATCAAAGAGCCCTGGTTAAACATCAATAACATTCACTATATTTCTTTCATAATGACTATAATGTACAAATATATCTGCTAATTTAATGACTTTAATTGATTATAACCAATGTTCTATTATGTATTAATACCTGTCGAATGTGAAGTGTCATACCAGACGTGTTCACCAATGATTGGAAGAAATGCTCCACCAACTGTAAATAAATACCCAATGGATTCATTAGCATATAATAAGAATAAAGGGGAAAGACAAAAGGAACAAGAAGCATGATAGATGATAGATGATTCATATAGAAAATCTATGGAAACATAGGAAGCTCAGTAGAAAAAATTATAAACATCAATGAAGCTCAATAGATACACTACCTGAGTATCATACGTTCCAACCCTCTGAGTGGGTATGTCCAAATTATAACCTAGATGTGGTCGGCCAGACAAATCCTGGAAAAGTGAACAAGCAATAAATGGGAGTAGAGAAGAAATAAGAGAATTTTTATTGGTTGATTAAAACATGAACAAAAAAAGAAATATATTACCACATCTGACTAGAAATATAGTCAGTCAGATTATAAGATATAAGTGGGTATATACATCACTTTACAAGCTAGTATATAAAAACTTAAGTTAGACTTAAAATCTACTTTATAAGAATCTCTCGTCCAAGAATATCTCCTCACAACTGAGCTACTGTTCTGTTTACCCAATGCTAAAAAAATTGGATTGCATTCCCTTCTACTCCTATCTAAGCTAAAGATATGTCCTTCCCAAAAAACCACTCTAATTACCTATGATGTGATGCTCAACTATAACTAACTATTTTGACACCGAGGAATCTGAAGGAAAGATATCCTAAAGTAAGTAAGTAGACAACAAGTTTATTTATAGCGGAAAAGCAAGTTTATAAAAGTGATCAGATTGGACACAAGAACTTCTTCATTCCAACTCAGAAGCATAGTGTGCAAGTCTTCTAGAGCTGATTAATGAATGAGCCTCAACACAAGCTCAAGAGTGTGATGCTTCTTTGTACAAAAAATAACCAAACTTTAACTGTGTTTGGATGATGAATTCTTAAAAAAGTAATTAATTTTTTTTTTTACAATTGAATTGTTTTGTGAAAAAAACTTGTTTGAACAGAGAATTTAGAAAAAAAAAATGAAATTCAAGAAATTTATCAAGAAATTTATCAAAAAATTTTGATTACATAAAATGATATGAATATAAAAAAAAATGAAATTTAAAATTTTCTCTCTTCTCTAGCCTTTATGTCTCATCTCTACATTTTTTTTCTCTGTCGCCTCTCTTATTTCCCCTCTCTTCACTCTCTTTTCTGCCATGTCTCTTTGTTCTATCTTCAATCTCTATTGTTTAAGTTTTTTTTTTCTCTCCCTCTCTTCACTCCCTCGTTTCTCTCTCCTCCTTCTACCTTCTCTATAACAATATTGATCTAAAAGTGTCAATATTTGTATTTTTGAGACATTAATATTATTTTATTTTATGTTATTTTTTTATTATATAATATTTAAAATTAGCTCATGCTTATTTTCATAATATTTAATATTTAAATTTCAATTTTAAAATATATATTTTAATTTGTACATGTAGTAGATTCTCTATCTAAATTAAGAATTTGAATAGATCTCCAAAAGAATCATTTAAAAGGTGAGGAAAATTTAAATCAAAGTAATTCAAATTTAAAACATTTCAAATTTTTTGAAATTTTAGAATTCCTCATCCAAACACAACCTAAGAGCAATTTGAATTACTTTATGCACATTACAAATATGACCGCCTACAACTATGAAGGCTAACAAAAAGTCTTAACATTTTCTTAAGTGCGTTTATCCATTTACCATGTTTATAAGCAAGGAGAGATCACACTTTCCCGCAGCACACATGTTAATATTATCTAATTAATGACTTTCTAAAAACAGTATCCAAATTACCAGTGAAACATGTATCAGTGCTTCATCAAGTGGAGCAGAGAAGTCGCCAAACCGGTTAATACCCTTTCTATCACCAAGAGCCTGCAGCAAAGCCTGAAGACATAGTAATAGAAACCTCTTAGTTTTAACATGATAGATAAATTCATTTTTTTTTAAATAAAATAAGACTAGTGTAATTACAAATTCCTGTTGCTATAAGATTACAATTTCTATTAGAATTGTTAAAAATCATCAGCAATCACTTAGATGCCATTGTGCATAGAAAGGAAAAGGTGAAATGTAAAATTATATAAAGATATAACTTGCGCACAAATCTTTAATGCAGGACAGTGAAACACGTTTTAGTTTCAAGGAAAACTTGTAATTTGTATTATAGAAAACCAAAAAGAAATGAAAGAATCAGCTCATGCAATGGTTTGCATACTGTTCCGATAGCAAGGGCAACGTCTTCATTTGTGTGATGATCATCAATGTGTATGTCTCCTGTGGCCTTTACGTGTACATCAAACAGCCCGTGTGAAGAAAGTTGCTGAAAAATCACAACCAAGTTTAGTTTCCATAACCATTATCTCAATTGAATAATTTCAACATCCTTAGTAGCCTTTAATGTTTAGTCTTCAAGGTACAAGACCAGATTCTAACAATGCAAGTCTTTCTAAGGATATACGTTCTTTTCTAAACAAGTTCAAAGTTCATCTCACATTCATTCCACATTGCTATGCTCGTTATTCTATTATAGCAACAAATTCGATAGAAAAATATGCATTCTCATTTGGGATGTCTTTGACTACCTTAATATCAAGTGTACAGAAGATTATTCACTGAATAATTCTTTAATTAATTATTTTAGCTCCCACAACATGTACTTTCTGGACTATACATACACGTATATGAACAATGATTGAAATCTAATATTACATTTTAAGGGAGATAGCAATAACAGAATATAAAAACTAAATGAAGCAAAAAAATAAACAAATGAAAAAAAAAAAAAAAAAAAAAAAAAAAAACAAAGGCATCAGCACCACAAAGGCACTAAAATTGAGTTGAAATTACTGACATCAAGCATGTGATCGAGGAAGGGAATTCCAGTGCTGCTATCAGCAACCCCGGAACCATCCAAGTTTATTTTGACTGATACATTGGTCTCCTTGGTGACCCTTTTAACCTCTCCAACTCTACCATCTGAAAATGATCGAAAAAGCATTCAAACGCATTGGAAAATCCAAAATCTCAGGAAGTGGAGAACAGATATTGAGCTTTGTATTGACCAGAGTCAATTGGCAAAGGCGTCGTAGCGGAAGCATTGTCTCCCACCACGGCAGCTGAAGAGACGTTTCTGGGAAGATGGATTGGAGTGAGATTGCGTTGATTGGGGGAAAAGATTGAAGCTTGGAAAGGAGGGCGCGTGGGATTGGGTATGGCGTGGAAAACCCTAACCCTAGATTTGAGAAGAAGGGATGCCGGAGATGTTGGAAGAGAGGGAGGTGCAGAGAGCTCCATTGAGAGTAAACCACCAAGATCTTCTCCCAGGGCAATTTTAGTCCACGTGTCCATTTCGGCAAAAAGAAGGTCACAGTTGCTTTTTGCACCCGCATTTTCTTCGTGCACTTTTATAAAGGTGTTCGTAAAGTATAAATATCAAAATATATTTTTGAATTATGTAATTTATAAATGTATTCTAAAATATATAATTTATAATATGTTTTTTAATTATGCAACATAGAGATATATTTTATGTTTTGTCATACAGTTTATAATTATGTAATCTTAAACCATATTTTAGAGTATATAATATCTACCAAAAGTTAATATAAATTAAAATTAAAACCCAATTTAATAGGAAATAATTATTTAATAAAATTAGAAATAATAATTAAAAAATATTTAAAAAATGAATTTATATTAACTAAATAACTAATTACTGTGAAAATGCTATTATAGACTAAGAAGAGAAAAGGCAATAAAATATTTTTTAATATACTAATTTATTTTTTTACTTCCATTTTGTTATCAGAAAATAATAAAACTATATTAATAATTAAGAAGAGATAGTTAATAAAACACTTTTTTAATATATTAATCTTTTTTACTTGTTGAAATTTGTAAAGAGAATTACAATTTAACCATAATTACCTATTTTAAATAGTCACAAACAATATTTAAATATGGAACTAGAGTGGAAATTGAGCCCATAATATAAGTTAATGTACTATTATATTATAGAAACGTGGAACCCAAATAATTCAATTCAAGCAAAGCGTTGAAACAGATTCTGAGTAAATGCATATGTCAGTGCACAATCCATTATTTCAGTAACTAGCATTCCTTTAAATTGTTGAAATCTAAATACTTTGTAATAAATTAATCTTAAAATCTTGTATGCTAATTGATTCAATTAAAAAAAATATTCATCAAAAGAACTGGTTACTTGAAATTCAATTATCACTCTTATTTATGCAATATTATTTAACTGTTTCATAAATATAGAGTTTTGAATAATTATTATTAATATTTTTAGATCATTCTCAATAATTTATTGTATCGAAATTTAAAATAACACTTGTTTATTTATTATTATTAATAAATAAAAAGGCAGTGTTGCATGATAAAAATAGATTCAAGAAATTTGTTTTATTTTATTCATTTTACCTTAGGAGACACAATAAAGATAGATAAAATGAATATTATGTTTGTTTCACTTACTCAACCACACACAACAGAAACTTGTACACCTTATCAAGTGTCTGACATTAAAATCTATGGTCCAAGGTTCATGAAATCTCCTAGCCACAAACCATAGTATAAATGACTATGGTCAGCCACATTTTATTTTAAATCTTAACACTTTTTTTATTTTTCTATTCCATTGTGTCTCTATTGGCAACACAAAATAGCAGTGACCACATACAACTTGTTACATATCACAGGTAATACAGGTGTAGTTACACATGTCTTGAAGATTTGGAAGTTGGCCCTCCCATGAAGATACTCATTGTGTCCCCGATGGCCTTGGTCTTGAAACCATGTGCTCAGATTTCTGTTAAAATTGGAAAAAGGTTTTGAAATACACAAGAAGGAATGTTTGAAAACAATGTTGTCAGAATAACTATTTATTTCATTTGATTAACATTGACAACAACAACCGACTTATAGAGTAGATGATGTGCAGTACGAATGTTTGCGTGTAGATATTTATGCTTCACAAATATATCTTAATCATTGAATAATGTGTGGATATTTGTGTTCTATACACCTGCTTCACAATTGAATAGTTTTAGTCTTAACTGCAATCTGATACGAAATGTCATAAAGTATTAGCAAGTTTTTCCTTAGTCATTTTTTTCCATTTCCATTCCTTCTATTGATTATTGTTCTGTGCAACAAAATCTCGGGAAAAAAGGAATAAGAAGCAACTGACCTGTTCCGAATGAGGCAAATATTTGCCATCAAATGTCACTACCACACGATCCTTCCCATCTACTCCTTTAATTTTGTCAACTGAGCAGTAGAAATCTATTGCTGACATGCTAAATACGAAATGAACAAAAAATGAGAAAGAAAATCTTTATATTTAACATTTATGGCAGTAATATTTATTCATTCATTTATGTTGTTTGCAGGGTATGACATGTTTTAGTTATCTTCATTTGAGATTCAAATATAAATGAGATGATATCAGGACTTAGGACTGGTTTATTCACAAATTCATTTACGTTGTGAAATTTGCACATGCTCAATTTATACATGAATATCACTAATCCACAGACTATACTTGCACACCAGATATCCCTTACGTTATGTTAGATAACAAGAAAGAGCACATTTGCTAATCAGCCAGTAGCTCAAACCGAGCCAAACTAATAGATTGACTTAATTTCCACTCTTACTTATCAGTGGAAGCTTTTTGTAGCATTCCTATGCAAACATTGTCCTCAAATAGCACAATGTCATTGCACAACACATTGGTAGTATAATGGATCTGATTATGATAAGCACCAGAGAACCATTGCAAATGACTATATGGCAAAATATCTTTCCCATTTTTGGCACGTAACATATCATGCAATACTACAATGCAGACAACATTTCTAAAGCATGGTGAGTAACTCTGACATAATGAAAACACTACTATTCTTTATTTACGACTATGTATTTTTTGAAACCAGAATGGCTACAACCTATCACCTTGCCTGCAGGTTGCAGTGCAATTGAGACTCCTCCATTTCTGATTTCACATTTTAATCAATTATAGAACATTTTAAACTTTCCTTGGAATAGTATTTATTTTCCTTCCTCTATAATTTGAGACAGACAATATGCTAAAAGCAGGGCGTTTGCCATGGATTCTGCAAGACCTTGACGAATCTTTGACACTTGTTATCAATCACAAACATCTAGCAAGCATTAGATGAAGGGTTTGAATCAATAAGATTGGTATGAGGAAAATACTGAAATTTTCAGAAAATTAGAATGACTTCAGGTGTCTTCTCCGAAATACTGCTAGAACTCCACAAATGAACATCCTTCAAGATCAAATCATTTTATAATATGATACTTCCCTTGGCCCTAGGTTTCTGAATTTTACTGTACAACAGGTTTTAAAATGTCATCCATTTATTGAGATTAAGACTTAGACTATTGCTATATAATTTCTTCTTCAGACAAATTTTCCCCTTATTTTGCTGGAGTTGAGACAAGCTGCAAATATGAGGCTTTTCAAAATTTATTAAATTTAGAAAAAAAAAAATGTCACAAATTCACTGTTCTTACATACATATAATCCTAAGAGTCTAGACACCCTGGCCTCCTGAATCCGGAGAATAATTTGTCATGTTTTTAAGTATTAAATCTTCAAATATTGGTGGTTAAAATTGTCGGACCCGTAATTGTAAATGGGAAACCATGATCATAGGACTATCTAATGTACTATCAATTGAATATTCCCTCTAAGCTTTTCTGTAGCTTGCCCAAGTTACATAACAAAGAAGCCTTGATTTGTCACCTAGTGCTTGGTGCACGTTTAGGTTCATAGCTTAATACAAAAAGATGTATATACCCAACTGCAAGATCAGAAAATAAAACCAGGTTTTAACAGCAAGAGTTTATATTTAATGGAGATGGGAGAGATTAATTTGGAATGGGACCAAGTATCAAAACAAAAATGTTGATCATTTCCCTAAACCAATATACCTTTTTTCCTCAACAGTGAACTTTAAAGCAGAATGATCCAGAAAACATGATACAATCAACAGCATCATCAACTCAAGTGATGTAAAGTAAAACACCAAACAAATACATCTTCAGCATGTGGGAGAAATTTATCATTGTGTAATTGAAACTTACATCCCATCACCAAACTCCTCATTGATAATCTCTTTGATACTCTCCCCAAAATGCATTACAGCTTCATTCAACCTATGAAATAGAACATCAACATAACCCAACAAATTAAGTATATACAGAAGGCTGTTGATATAATACATTATACATAACATGTTCCCAGCATTAGAATCCTCAAAACACATTGAAACTGCAAAACTACTATGTACATTCATGTCAATCACTTCAAGACATCCATGACAACATAAAATGACATTTCACATCTCTCACTGACAAATTCACATCTAAATAATAATTCTTAATTACCTGTTAACAGGACTAACTCCCACACCCATTTGGCTATTTCACCACAGACAAGACATCAGATGCATGTTTACTTCACAATAGCTTCATCATCAACACAGGCACATATGGAATGAAGGCCAAACTTACAATATTCCATCTAAGACTCATTTTTTACTGTCTTCACACTAGCTGCATTCGTATAAATTAAATTGTAGCATGCACTTCCAACACACCATCACCAGCATAAAAGATTTTTCAACTATAATTCAATCAATCATGTTTTGACACATTATGAACAACTTGAAATGATTGAGTGAACATTAAAACAATCCTTAATTACATCATTTAGTCCGTCAAATTTCGCAATCAATTTTGATCCACAGGTTCTTATTGCACCATTTGGGTGTCCTTCAAGTTTTATCCAATCAATGCCCTCCATCCTAATTCAATCCAATATTTAAATATTTGGTAGAACCCAATTGGCGCAACTGGAATATGAAGAACCAAAATTGCATAATGGCGATAACCTCAGACTTAACATGCAATTAAGCCTAAAAAAAGAAGTAATCAATGAATTGGTTCATGATTATACTTCAAACAACTCATCTCACCTTACACAACAGACATACTTTTCCACTACAAATTCAAGTAAAATTGCAACTTTTTACACAAAGAATAGCTACACAACTCTAGTAACCACATAAATGAGAAGTGGGGTAGAAGAGGAGGACGCGCCTATAGACAGTGGGGCCTTCGATTGAGTCATGATTACCCATTCCACCTCACACAACAGATACACTTTTCCACCACAATTTCAAGTAAAAATCCAACCTTTTTTTACATAGAGAACACCCACATAGAAGTAATAAACAATACCTGTAAACAGTGGGGTCTTGGATGAGATTGGGGTCATAAGATCTCAAAGGGGGTCTCATCATCTCACGAACAAGGTCATCGGGCAGGTCGGGCAGCGCCGCCAGCAGAAGTGGGGCAGTGTCGGGTTTGAGCTGAGCCTGTCTGCGGAGAAGCTGAGCAACATAGACATTGGTGAGGCCTGTCTCCTCCGCTAACTGATTGTAGGACTTTCCACTCTTATGCTTCACAGCTTGCAGCCTTGCCACTGTGCTTTCTTTGTTCTGCTCCATCTCACTGCAAATACAGACACACACCGATTTTGAGATTGAACTACATCGTTGCTAGTCTAATCATCTTATATAAGCCAAATAGTTCTTCTATGGTGGGCGTAAATAATGTGATCCATAAAAATATAATAGATTATCAAATTAGTACTCAAACATTGAATATAGTCTCATAAATATTACCATAATTTTATATAATATATATATAACTAAAAATTCAATATAAAATCAAATCATAACATTGAAATATTTAAAATAAAAGTTAAATTATAATTTTTAGTTATATATTCTTATAATGTGTTAACTAAATCTAAACAAAATTATAACCTATAAATAGGATTTCTGTGATGGCCCTATACCTTCATTCTCTCATTCTTCTCTCTCCCGAGCTTTTCTTTTTTTTTTAACTTTTCTTTTTCCATACATCATCTGTTTTAGAATCTGACCATACCCTACCTGAAGAATTAGGGATCATTTCTAACCGATCAGAATCTCAAACAGGGATCATTTCTAACCGATCAGAATCTCAAACAGAGTAAGTTCATATTTGCTCTAAAGATTCCTTAATCTCTGTTTTTCCTTATGTTTTTGTCATCAATATTAGTAGGGACAGTTGAGAAAAATATTTCTCTCAACTTAATTAAGACTATACTGAAATTTGGTTTTGTTCTAGATCCCTAAAGATTAGGTTAGTGCCACTAGCTAGTTTGGAGGAATTGTTTTCAAAAATTGTCACCAGATAAGAGAACCTAGTAACTTATTTTTATACTATTTAGTTACTTTTAAATAGAACTCAAAGATAAAAACTTGAATATGTGATTATCAGTGCTCAAGTCTTTCTTTCAGGTCTGATTGGTCCTTGAGTACCGAATAAGTTTGATTATCTTGATTTTTGTGTGATTAATAGACCCTATTTGAGTAATGATGTAAAAAAAAATAATATGCAAGAATTTTTGCTTGTTGTTTGATGGATTGAATATGACTTGTGATAAAACTTTGATATGTTTTAAAAGTTTGAGAGCAGATATTGAATAAAATATGCCTTTATGCATGATTGATTGAGGAATCATTTTTGAATGAACATGAATTGTTTTGATTTGGAAAATGAGTTTGATGAATCTACTAGATATATGTTGTTATAATGTTAAAGATATTTTTGGAATGATATTTGATGATTTAATCATTAAGTGTTGTTATGGTTGCGGAAAGATTTTAGTACACTATTATTTGTGTATTGATGTTAATTATTGCATGATGATGTTGATGTCATACATTTGGGATAATGTATGAGTTGTGGTTGTTTGTGTACATTAAGTATAGCATGCCTATGTTTAACAGAGATCCTCAAGCTTCACTGATGATCTAAGTTACATAGACTAAGGTATCAGGTGGTGAGAAGCTGTGAGGGAGTTCATACACACCGGGACCGCTGGTGAGGCTCGGTATTGGATATTTGAACTTACTCTGATCCTTTCTCTTAGATTCGAGTGGCAGTCTAAGTCTTGGGTATTGGATTAGTCCTTTCTCTTAGATTCGCTGGTAATCTAAGTCTTGGGTATTGAATTGATCCTTTCTCTTAGAATTGTTGAATCTAAGTCTTGGGTATTGGATTAGATGTTAGTATCTGGTAGGGACATACTTAATGGGTTTTCAGGAAGACGATAGGTCAATGTGTGGCCTATATGTGTGATATGGTCTATGTGTAGCCGATATGTATTGATGTGGTTCATGTGACATCTTTATGTATGACGTTTAACATGAGTACTTGAAATGAAAACGGAAAACTTGTATTGAAACTTGATATGCTAGGCTTTAAAGAAATTCTTATGACTGAGATATTCTGTTCTATTTGTATATATTTAGTATTGAAACTTATATGTTAATCTTTTAAGAAATTCTTGTGAATAACTAATATGGTTTGCTCTTTATTGTGTATTGATTATATTATAAAATTTTATTTTTCATTAACTTACCCTTCATTTTCTTGTTATTTTGTAAACTGCGATGATTGTACTATGTACATGAACAGATATAAATACAGATGCAAGAGTACGTGGAACATTGTAGACTTTATTTTAGAAAGTTGATTTTTTTCGTTGGATTCACTGTATGTTAAACAATATATATTTTTTGAGATATTACAATTTCAACGTAGTAAACATATGATTAGTTATAAAGTATTTGATCTTTAACTATCCTTTCTTTTCTTTTGTCTTTGGTTTAATTTGAATTTTTTTCATTTAAACTAATAAGATAAAAATGCTTTCTGAGCATAATATAACACAATACATGTCATACATTAAGAGATAATTCTATATTATCTTTTACGTCACATCATTTATTATATGTCGGAGGAATTAAAATAAGTTTCTCATAACTAAAGAAGATTTATATTCTTTCTTTGTCAAATAATATGTGGCTTATAATTTTGACTTTTAATTTACTTTGGCATTTACATTTTTGTACTTCTGTTTTGAGAAAAAAAAAAATCAAAACAACAATCATATCAATAATAATACAATATTTCTAAACCTTTGTAACACTCTTTCTCAAATCATCTAAACCAATGTCTTTGACTACCATATAACAGCACCACCATATAACACCAATGGCAGTCAAAACAGATATTTGGTCTCGGGCAGTCATAATAGACACACTCACCCACCACAATAATTGGACAAACTTCAAATATGAACTCAATTTTCTCTACCTCAAGTGCTGTCAAAACGAAATGCGTTTTAGTTTAAAAATATAGAGTCAAAATTAAAAGGGAAACAAGTGTTGTAAAACAATACAGTCTGGTTTATGGATAATTGATGAAAGGGTATGCATAATCGATTTTTCATAAATGAATAACTTCATAAAATTTATGAATTAAAATCTTAATACAAAATCTTTAGTTCCTTTAATTTTGTTTAAGCTTTATTAATGGTTATTGAGCATGTGTTTGTGTTTATTTCTTAGTAATTGTCATGTATATTTATTAAAGAAAAACAAATAAAATTAACATATCATTAACCATATACTTAAAAGAATTTTTTGATTTATTTTGTAAATCTAAAATCCTTAATATTTTCTTTAAGATTAAATACATGTGCTTAATTACATTGAATCAAAATACTTATCTTATATATATTTATGAACTACGCAGTGAAAAACAATAAAGGTTAAAGGTTGTAGTAGGTGCACACTAATTTTTGATGTTTTATATTTTCTTCTTTAAAGACCATATATTTCAACGTGACATAATATATATAATATATATAGCATTGGAAATGTTAATGAATATATTTAAAGTAATAACAAAGTAATCAATTAGTATTTTAAATTTCGTATAACAAAATAATCTTAAAATAGATTTTTTGATCATATATATAAAGTTTTTTATTTGCGAACTCAAATCTTTAAAAATATTTATAATAAATAAGTCAAACTCAATTTTTTTTCTTTAACAAAAGTTAGACGTAAAAATCTATCAATCTCTACTATGACTTGATTTATTTTCACTTCTAATGACTAAAATTTATTCTAATATTTCACTAGTTAATATAGTTTTTTTTTTCACAAAACTCCTATCTCTTAGTTTATAATTTTTCATAAATACATTATTAGATAAATTAGTAGTTTTTTTTTTGTGTAATGTATTTTGCAGTCCCTAGTTTTCATGTTCATCGGAATTATTTTAAAGAAGTACTCACGGTTTGAAATGGAAAACATAAAGGGAGAGAAAAAAAAGGTTAAAATTTGACTGAAAGAAAATGAAATATTTTTTTAAAGATATTTTTTTCTTTCCACTTTCTCTTCAACGAAGTAAAATAAAACTTTATCTTATCAGCATTAGAGTTATTGTAGGTACTACTCTCCCTCTTCACAACAAAGTAGAAAAACTACGAAGATTGTACTGAGATATTAATCTCGATTTTGATTTTTTATCTTGAAAAGTAACTTGTGTACAATATTAAAATGGGTGGTTCAAAAAGTAGATCTTTTTGAATTCAATTGTTGTTTGGTATATGTTGTGAACACATTACATATATAGAGTAAACTAGTTTGAAGCAGACCTTGGTGTAAATGTGAGATTTGTGTTCACATTTTCCCTGTGTTTTGTATTCTGAGTCTGTGAGTTGCTATAAATGAGAGATTGTAATGAAGTCATAATATATATAACTGCAGCATATGTTGATGGAGAATAGACATGGAACTGCATAGCTGTTGCCTCCAAAAGTCAAACAACTTTTTCCAACATTTAACACACACCCATTGCATTGACTTAATCCATTAAATTAGATGTTATTATCATAATTAATTAAAGCTTATTTTTCTAAGTGTATGTACACCATTTAAGTTATAATTTTAGACAACATGACATACACAAAACTGTACCTTTAAATTATAGTGTTTTGATAGTTTAAACATATAAAATGAAAAGTTTGTAACCATAAAGAATGGCAAGTTTGGCTTGGCACGTGTAAAAATAAATTTAATTCGGCAGTACAAACGATGAATTACTAATTCATGTCAACCTATATTAAAAGTGCCGGAAAATTAGAACCAACTGCGTTACTATTATTATTTATCTGATCATTTTCCATTTTTGTGAGAAAAATAATAAATAATATTGTCTTAAGCTATAAAGCGACTTAGTTTATAATGTATTATCATTACCTATTAACTATTAACTATTAAAATTAAAATTAAAGTAAAGTAATATAATAATTTAGATATATTATAGTTATGATTAGCTTTATCTTTGGTTTAAAATCCATTCCGTCTGTGAGATTTTTAATTTATCTTTTATATTAAGATTTTTAAATTTTTGTGTGAAAATATATATATTTAAAGATAATTTGATATACTTAACAAGAAGTGTTTTGATAGTTCTAATAATATTGTTAGGAAAAACAATAATATCATATTTTTAAACTTAACTCAATTTTACAAAATCAACTTATAAAATAAAATTTATATTCTGATTTATACATTATTAACTATTGTACATAATGAATGTGAGATGTCGAATTAAGTTATAAATATTATCTTTTGTGTTTATATTGATAAATAAATAATTTTGAAAATATTAAATAAAATAAATAATTTTGTCGAAAAATGGAGGCTGGGGAAGTGGTGATAAATAATGGTCCCCATTAGAAGAAGAAAATGCATGGAGAAGGTGAGGCACTCTATAAATGAAGGCAACTTAGTTGGGTGGAATGGTGACTTGAAGGTGGAGAAAATATTGCTTGAATTGTTGCTCTTTTCTTCTTCTCCCAAAACATGGCCATGGAAGAGGGAAGAGTGGTGAATGATGATTACACAGAAGATGGCACTGTGGATCTTAAAGGAAAACTCGTTCTCAAATCCAAAACTGGCGGTTGGAAAGCTTGTTCCTTTCTCGTTGGTATTTCTCTATCTATCTTCTTTCATTTTCAATTTCATTCCTTATTATAAAAAATGTAATTAGAAAAGAAATTTGTACTAATCTCTTCATAAAAGTTTGTTTTTAACAAAAGCTTGTTAATGCTTTATAATATAACATCGTAATCATACAAAAAAAAAAAAAACACGTTTCATGAAAATTTGACTGAAGCTTTCTCCTTTGAGAGACCTCATAGAACCAAACATTGTTCTTTGTGTTTTATCGTTGCTCATAGGAGACAATAACCTTGCCCTTATTTGCTTCTTGCAATGCTTGTACGTAAGATTATAAAATCTTGAATATAAATTTTATATTTCAATATATAATAATTATTTTAATATTTTCACTTATTACTTTTCCACACAGATATATAATATTTTTATTCATAAACATGAATCATATACATATACATATATATATTATGCATTAAAAACTATATAGTATTATCATATTATGCGACTTCTCTCTCGACTTTAAGCTTCTTATTACTTTACCGGCTTCTATTTTGATCATTAAGTAAAAAGTAAATTTATTATAATGATTTTTTATTTTATTTGGGTACTAATATTTAAGAATTTATTTTAACATTCTTAATGTTGTAGAAATAGAAGGAAGACATAAGTGAAAAATCAAAGTGAATTTATTTATTATAAAAAGAAATGAAAGAGGAGATAAATTAAAAATTATGAAACCCACTAATTATTTTATTATATTCTTTATTCCATTTTCTTTACTAATTTATTTCTTTTTCTAAAATAAAATCTTTTATTGTTCACTTTTTTTCCCACTGTAATTTTGTACCTATTTCTTCCTTTACTGCAATAGGACCCGTAGTTGAGAAGTAGGTTATATTTCATAATCTAATTTATGACATTGTTGAAGAGTTTAATTGATTGTGACAGAAGGTAGGTGGAGGTGTATGTATAATGCTTGTACAAATATTCTAAAATATGTAATAAAATTAAATTTTTTTACTCAATTAAAATGATGTGTTCTTTCATATACATAATATAAATAAATATAATTAATACTATCTTTTTTTAGTTTAGGTATTCATAGCTGGAAGACCACCCTTCTTCGCAGAGTCTTTATGAATTTTTAAGATAGTTTCTATAGTAATAAGTAGGTTTAAGAGAAAGAAATAAAAGATAATAATTAAAAGTTTTTACTGGTTTAAATAATTTACGTAAAATATAAAAATACAAATTTAGAGAAGTTCGTCAACAGAATTTTATAAATTAATTTAGACAAAAAATAATTTTAATTTATGAATAAACTTATTTATTTTTATTCTTTTAATAGTATTTATATATTTTTTTGGTTCAAATATACTCTAATGCTTAGTTTAATATGCATCATTTTAAGTGTACAAAGATAGAAAGGAAAAAAAAAAGGACACATTGGTTTAGCGCAAAGGAAAAAAAATAGAAAACAGGAATATTAACATTCATTAATATAGTTTTTCTTTCCGGACTAAGATGTGAAGAAAGTTAAACATAATTAACCATTATAACTAAATTATGATTGCTTTTTTTAATACTTTTTAATTAAAAATATTTCCATAATTGATTTTGGGATTGATTTTTTATAATTTTTTAAATAATTATAATAATGATGAGTAATAAAAAGTCATATTAATACAAAATAATAATAATAAATAAATGATTATTCTATCTATCTTTTAACCAAAAAATAATCTTTTAATAATTTCTTACCTCATTTTCTTTATTTTTTGTTCTTCTACTCTTTTTATTTCTTTCCTCTACCCATAACCGTTTGAGTGAAATTGACTATAAATTTTAAAGTACAAAATTGAGATTGAATATTATGGAAAGAAAAAACGTAACTTTTAATAATTTTTTCGACAGAAATAATGTATTAATGAAATTGATAAATATTTTGCATTGATAATATTGTTACACACGAACATAATTTAAATTAAGAACAAGTATACTATTAGGTGTGAGTTTTGGTTGATGAAATGAGGAAAACTAAAAAAAAAATGACATGTTGGATTGTAGTGTATGAGGTATTTGAGAGACTGGCATACTATGGAATATCATCAAACTTGATTCTGTATCTGACAAAGAAGCTTCACCAAGGCACTGTCACCTCTTCAAACAATGTCACCAATTGGGTTGGAACCATTTGGATCACTCCCATCTTAGGAGCCTATCTTGCTGATGCTCATCTTGGTCGCTTTTGGACCTTTCTTCTCTCCTCAATCATCTATTTATTGGTACCTACCACTCACAATTCTCTTACAATTCTTTCTCTTTTGTAGTATTCACACTCAATCATACATTTTTGGAATGGCAGGGTATGTCTCTACTAACTCTATCAGTGTCCCTTCCAAGCCTAAAGCCACCAGAGTGCCATCAATTGGATGTCACAAAATGTGAAAAGGCCTCCACATTGCATCTGGCTGTGTTCTATGGTGCACTCTATACTCTAGCACTGGGAACAGGTGGAACCAAGCCCAACATTTCCACTATTGGTGCTGATCAATTTGATGACTTTGACTCCAAAGAGAAGAAGTACAAACTCTCATTCTTCAATTGGTGGATGTTCAGCATCTTCATTGGAACCCTCTTTGCAAATTCTGTCTTAGTCTATATACAAGATAATGTGGGCTGGACTCTTGGCTATCTTCTTCCCACTCTTGGACTTGCAATTTCCATAATCATATTCTTGGCAGGCACACCCTTTTATAGGCACAAATTACCCACTGGTAGTCCATTCACCAAGATGGCTAAGGTCATAGTGGCTGCTATTAGGAAATGGAAAATTCCTATTCCTGCTGACACCAAAGAACTGTATGAGCTTGATTTGGAAGAGTATGCCAAGAAAGGGAGAGTCAGAATTGATCCCACTCCAACCTTGAGGTCTAACTTTTACCTTAATTTCTCATCCACTTCGTATTGTTAACTTGTCATGTGGGTGTGTGTTTAAACACAATATATGCTGTTGGGGTTTTAATACACATTATGAAACAACTAATCTCATCTTATATTGTAAAATTTATTGTACTTAATATTGTTCAGATATTATAGGTTAGGATAGTCAAGCTTTATGCTGATATCTTGCTTATACTATATAATATCAAACAGATATTGTAATATCTGCATATCTGGCAGCAAGTTATGAATCATGTTTATACAGAGGCATATATTTAAATATTGTTATGTGATTATTGTTATGGATGCTTATTGTACATTTTGGCTATCCTAATAAATATTTTCTGGTTCTACCTCATATATATATGTAGGTTCCTCAACAAGGCATGTGTCAAGACTGGTTCAAGTGCTAGTGGATGGAAACTAAGTCCTGTTACCCATGTGGAGGAGACTAAACAAATGCTAAGAATGATCCCTATCTGGATTGTCACATTTATTCCCAGTGCAATGATTGCACAAGTAGGTACCCTTTTTGTGAAGCAAGGTATTACACTTGATAGAGGCATTGGTAGCTTCAATATCCCCCCAGCAAGTTTAAGCACATTTGTGACTCTATCAATGCTTATTTGTGTGGTGCTCTATGACCGGTTCTTTGTCAAGATTATGCAAAGGTTGACCAAGAACCCCAGAGGAATAACCCTTCTGCAAAGGATTGGAATTGGCCTCATAATCCACATAGTGATTATGATAGTTGCATCTCTAACTGAAAGGTATAGACTTAGAGTGGCCAAGGAACATGGGTTGGTAGAAAATGGAGGAGAAGTTCCATTGAGCATTTTCATCTTGCTTCCTCAATACATTCTTATGGGAAGTGCTGATGCATTTCTAGAAGTTGCCAAAATTGAGTTCTTCTATGACCAAGCCCCTGAAAGCATGAAAAGCCTTGGCACTTCCTATTCAATGACTGCCTTAGGCATTGGGAATTTCCTAAGCACCTTTATTCTCTCAACAGTTTCACATGTCACCATGAAACATGGTCACCAAGGATGGGTTTTGAACAACTTGAATGCTTCTCATCTTGACTACTACTATGCACTTTTGGCCATACTCAACTTAGTGAACCTCATATTCTTCATGGTTGTGGCAAAGTTCTATGTGTATAGAGCTGAAATTTCAGATTCCATAAAAGTGCTTGGAGAAGAGCTGAAAGAAAAAACCTCAAACCAAGTGATTCCAAGAGATTGATTAGAAGATTGGATAAGGTGACATGTAACATGGGACAATTGAAAGCCAATTTAGCAGAAATGGAGAATATGTGATGGCTCATAATGTCTTTAACGTGTCATGATTTGGACTTAATTCATGTTGATTATGAAAAGAACAAGTGGATCACAATATTTGAATTTATTTATTGTAGGCTTGAATACTTTGTGATAACTATCTGTGCATGTTTAGTGCTTTTTCTAGAAAAGAAATAAATGCTGCTTTTTTTTCTAAACAACTTTATTAGGAAACTGGTAAAGAATTATTTATTGTAATGACTAAAATATGTTATTATAAATAATTTTCATGTGAGTTTAATTAATGATAAATATAAGAAATATTTCATATTTAAAAATTTGTCATCATTGTCATTTATGGTAATTTTTTTTTTCATTGACTATCACCATTTTACACCTCATCTTTGGAATAACAACGTATTTTGCTCTATGAGAAGAAACCTATACACTTACAATATAGAAATCTTACATGTAAATAGACATGAATGGTCACTATATTATGGTTAGTAAGACTTTTAATAAAGGAGTTATTAATTCAATTATTTATTTAAATTCTTTTTCTATTTTTCATTAAACGTATATTAATTTAAAATTAATATTATTTATTATATTATATAACATTAAAATTTATTCATTTAATATTTACAAGTTTAATTAAATAAAGTATTAAATATTATTAATTAAACAGATAATGAAATTAATATTCTTCATTAGATTTAATAATTTATTTGTTAAAATTAAATAATTCTGATTAATAGTTTATTGTTTAAAAATTTAAACATAAGAAACGTTTTACCTTAATCAAAAGTTAATATTATCTATTATATTATATTACAATTTATTAATTTAATATTTAAAAATTTAGTTACAGTAAAATCTTTATTAATAAAATAACTGTAATTTAACAGTTTAATATTTACATCTCTAGGTAGAATGAATTTATTAAATTATTTAATTAATAAATATAAATTAAATAATTATAAAATGGTTTAACTTAATTTTGAAAAATAAAAAAGTCATATGATAAAATATATTTTTTCTGTTACAGAATGTGTTTTTTTCATGTGAATTTAGAATTCATTTTGCTGCATTAATTGATAATTGTGGTCAAATATAAATAAAAGGGAACCATTGGCATAACATTTTTTTTTCTTCATATTTAAGACAAATTCTTAAGTCAACACTGAAAAAGAATTCACTACGAAACGATTTTTTCTTTTTCAACACATGTAACTGCAATTTATTGATGGTAACATATATAATAAATTCTATTAAGTTTTTGTTCATTAATTACTAATTTAGAATTGCGTACAGATGTATTGAACTTGTAACAGGTGGATGAATATTTTATTGAAGAAAGAGAAATTCTGGTGGCATGAACGTTGAAACGTTGAAACTAGCATAGTTCTAAAGGAAGAGAAAGAAAATATTTTGAGTGTTTGGTTGATTGTAATTGTTTTGTGCATAATTTCACAAATTTGATGTGAATTTATAGCCAAACGTGGAATCTGAACAGAAATCCAAACACATTGTTGAAAACTTAAGATTATTTTGGCTATGGAAAGAGGAAGAAGGGTGAGTGAGTATGCAGAAGATGGAACTGTGGATCTTAAAGGAAAGGCTGTTCTCAAAGCTAAGAGTGGTGGTTGGAAAGCTTGTTCTTTTCTTCTTGGTAACCTTCTTCCTCTTCCTTTTATCATCATTTCACAAGTTTAACACTTTTTAACATTACATTGTTAAGCTTTTCTCCTATAAATCTTTATAGGAAAAAGTTTATGTTTATAACCTTTTAAATAATTTAACCATCACAATATGTCGTTGTAACGATGATTTTCTTTATATTATTTTGTCACATTTTTGGTTTAGTTTCATAAAGTAATTTTGAAGACATGGTTACGTATTTAAAAGATTATTTCCTTGGTAAGAAGAGAAAAAAAGATAAACTCAAGATGAACCAAAGGGGCTGAAGAAAGATCATATAAGAATGGGAGAATAGTGTAAAAAGAGAGAGATGACGTGATTTTGGAATAAAAAAGAAAAATATATTTTGAAGTTGAATGTGCGATGTTAGTTTGTCAACATATTTCGGCAAATCTAATTAGTAGGTTCTTCTAAAATTTAAATTTACTTATATTAATAAATCATGTAGATATAGATATGTAGATGTCATCAATAACTTTTTTAAAAGTTTGTTTGGTTGGTTCGTTCTAAAATTTAAATTTAGTTATATTAATAAATTATGTAAATATGTAGATGTTACTATTAATTTCTTGAAGGGTTTGTTTTGGTTGGTTCCTTTTAAAATTTAAATTTACTTATATTAATAAATCATGTAGATATGTATTATCAATAACTTTTTAAGAATTTGTTTGGTTAAAGAAGTGGATTTGAAAGATTAAATTTAAATGAATTTGAGTGAGTTGTCAGTAGATGGTAAGGTCCTTTGGATTAATGGATAGATAGTAAGATTTAAAAGGATTTAAGAAAAATATTTATAAAAGTTTGTAAATGATGTAATAGGTGTAAATTAGTTTTGAATTATTTTTAATAAATATATTTTTGTAATTATAATTTTATCTTTTAACTATAAGAGTAATATATTTTTTAATTTATTATTATTATAATTAGTTTTAAATATTTTATTTTTATAATTATCTTATTTTTTATTATTATTTTATATAATTAATTATATTTATTTATTATTATATAAGTATAAATATTAATATATTAATAATTAAAAGAATTATATAAAAATATTTAAAATATTATTTTTATTATCCTTCCTCAATGAAGAAAACGTGAATAGTAACTTTTTTTTCTCATTTTTATATTTTATTATTATTATTATTATTTTCTAACTATCCCTTTATTTTATCTATCTCACCAAATTCATCGTTCGTCCCAATTAAACAATATGTAACTGTGTTTATATATATATATATATATATATATA
>Ga0209489_102085_pt1 | contig 41067 bp, 17 predicted proteins | sample SiratrowhiteBW_FD_187527 | JGI IMG/M metagenome (GOLD analysis project Ga0209489, IMG submission 187527) | Root nodule microbial communities of legume samples collected from California, USA - Siratro white BW (SPAdes) (version 2) | ecosystem: Host-associated > Plants > Roots > Nodule | place...
CACATTCTAGATCCTAGATTCAATTCTTCAAACTTCAAGAGGTCTTCATCCATTCATCACATGATCTAGAGCATCTTCACTTGGTTGAATTCATCAAATCACTGCAGCAGTCCACTGGTGCTAACACTATATACACTATAGAAAACCTATAGGCCAATTGGGAGACAACTTCCTCTATAGGCAATCAGACATGAATTTTAGTATAAGAATAAAATATAGTATTGTTCAAAACACACCTTTCCTCCTTTCATATTACAACTATTTGCGACATTATATTAGACACTGATATCATTCAGCTAGGGGTGGCTAAAGGCCCAAGCAGGTAAAGCAACCGCTTTAGGCCTCAAGGTCTCAAAGGCCTCAAAAAAATTTAATATGCTTTAGGCCTCAAGGCCACAAAGGCCTCAAAAACATTTAATATGCTTTAGGCCTCAAGGCCTCAAAGGCCTTAACAAAATTTAATACTCACATATTATTATAAAATAAAAAATATTTAATTTTAAAATTATACTAACAAAATTTTAATTAAAAATTTAAATATTTTAACTGACTTTAAGTTTACATTTGTGCTATAAATATTATTTAATAACTTTAAATTTATATTGGTAATATAAATATTATTTAATGAATAATATTCTTGAAACTTTCTTATAATAAATTAATAATATTTAAAAAAATTAAACAGTCAAGGAATCTTTCTCAAAACTTTCTAAGCTAGTTCTTCCCTATATTTCAACCGATTGATATGATCTCTTTATACGTCATATCATTGTTTGACTCTTCTGCTTCTCTTCTTCTTTCTTCACTTATCTCCTTTCTTCCTTATCTCCTTTATTCCTCTGTCTCTTTGTTCCTTCCATAACATTATTTCAACTTGTTTTGAATTTTAAATTTCTTTCATTTCATATTTCATCATTCTATATTGTGGCATGTCTTTACTGGGAGAGATTGATTGAGGAAGAGTTTGTGTTCACTTTGACTCCTTTTGAGTGCATCAATATTAGGTAAACTAATATGAGATTGATCAATTGATCCCAATTTTTTTTTCATTGTTGTTTAATTAATCTTAAAATGATTTGTGCAGATTCAAGGAAGAGAATTTAGAAGTTACAAATTATATTTAAAGACATATCAAAGGACGGGATCGAAAGATAATATCATAATAGGAGACTTGAGACTCTACCATCAAGTTTATTGTTTTGACAATCAAGTTTTATCTTTTTAACTTAGACATATTTTATATACTTATAAGTTATATTCAGTGTGATATATGTGTATTAATATGGTCATTGAACAATTAAAAGATTTTCTTTCATTTTTTGAAACATATAGAGAAAATGGATTTGAAAATGCATTTATTTCTAAGAAATTGCTTCTGAAATGGATGCAGAGCCTAAGTTTCGTGAAAAAAGAACCAGTCCTAAAAAACAATTTGATGAAAATATTGAGAATGAAGTTATTAAATCACCTCAAGAGTCATTTAAAATTGATTATTTTTTATATATTGTAGATAAAGCAATTACCACACTCCAAAATAGATTTGAACAATTTAAAATATATGAAGATATTTTTGATTTTTTATTTAGTATTAAAAATTTAAAGTTATTGGGTTGTGTAATTTTGAAAATGCTTAAACCTTGAAAAGTATTTGAAACATAATAATTTATTGGATCTTGAATGGCTTAGATTTATTTTCAGAATTAAATATCTTAAAGAAGATTATAGGATTGGAAAATTCCAGTATCAATTACTTCAGCTAAAAGAAGTTCTTCAAAACTTAAACTAATAAAATCTTATTTAAGATCAACAATGTCTCAAAAAAGATTAAACGAATTAGTTTTATTGTCTATTGAAAAAGATTTTTTAAATGAAATTAACTATGATAATTTAATAGATAATTTTGCATCACAAAAAGTTCAAAAAATAAATTTTAGATCAAAATATCATAAAGTTCCTCCTCTTTCACCCTTCAAATACTTGATGTCTGAGTCTACGTTGACATAAAGTTTCTTCTGTACTTTTGTATCTATTATTATGTCATGCTTCTTGTGTTTGATATTAATGTTAGTTGTCATTTACTATTTGATTTTTTTGTTGTTCCCTTTTTGTGCATATCACCTACTCAAGAGTTTTACAATGTTATATTTTTCCACTAGTAGAAAAAATACATTTAAAGACAGGATATCAACGCGGTTAAAAATGAACCACAATTTAAAACAACGCGGTGACATTTTTGAAATTAAGTAAAACTATACCAGTGCGCTTGACGCAAGAACCGCGATAATAAGCCACAAATAATTTATTATTGAAAACTGTAGGGAGATACCAACGCGGTTATAGAAACAACCGCATTAGTATCTGCAAAACAATTTTTAAATTATTTTGCAGAACGATACAAACACAGTTTCCACTAACAACCGCATTTGTATCCTCCTGAAAAATAATTTAAAAATTGTTTTGCAGGAAGATACAAACACAGTTATTAGTGGCAACCGCGTTCGTATGTAGGATACGAACGCGGTTGCCACTAACAACAGCTTTTATATCTCTTCTTTTAGGGCACAGAAACTCTTCCCCCCTCGCCTGCCCTATGTTTCTTTCCCTTTGTTGCTGCTTCTTCTTCTTCCTCGCGTGCACAGTGCTTCTTCTTCCTCCCTCGCAGTGCATTGTCTTCCTCCCTCGCAGTGCCCCTCCCCCTCCCTCGCCATTCACACCAACCTCTCTCTCGTCTCTCTCTCTCTCTCCTCGGATTTGCTTCCACGGCCACCACCACCACATCTCTCTCTCTCTCTTTGACATTTTCTTCTTCTACCGCCGCGACGCCCACCACCATTAAAGGCTATCTCTTTCTCTGCCTTTATCCAATTTTTTTTCTATTTGACTTGATTCTATATTTTCAGGTGTCTACCATTGTTGTGTAGACTCTTCTCCACGATAGTCGTGCAAATGCTGCCACGAATGTCGAATTAATATTGTTATTATAATTATTGTTAATAATAATAATAATATTACTAAAATTATTATTTTTTATTATTAATGTCATTATTATTATAATTAATATAAATGATAATAATTTGGCGACAAAATAAAATCGATAGCTTAACTTTTTTAGTAGTGATTTATCTTTCAAAATCAAATCAGTCACTAAAATAATTTATTAGTCATCAATATTTTTGTCACTAAACTTGGTTACTAATACTTTTATAATAATTTAGTGATTAAAATTGAATTGGTTATTAAAATAAATTTGTATTTGATTAATTTTTTATTATTCTTACCTATTAACAACATATTTCAAATAATATATTTGATGGCTAAAACTTTTTATAGACCAAAATCATTAAAATTAATATTTATTCGATTGTTATTAGTGATTAATATATTTTAGTTGCTAAATTTGATAGATAAAATTTTTAATTATTTAGCAATTAAAATAAATTTAATCGTTATTTCAGTCATAATTCGTGATCAATTTATTTTGATTATTAATTTTAGTCATTAACTGTGATTATCATATTTCAATGACCTAGATAGTAGTTAAATAATTTTTTTTTCTTTTAATATTTCCTAAATAATTTCTTAATGAATATTGAGCAAGTGATTTTGATTCTAATAATAATTATTGAATCAAACATTTATCATTAAACAAAAAGTTATAATTATAATTAATAATTAGAATTTAACTTTTTTACTTAAGAGTGTAATATTCTAAACACAATAATTCTATAAACAGTCAATACTACATTCTGCAACATTATTTTACTTGATCGAAATATATTTAGTTTGTCTATAGACCTCTAGACCTCATGAAATGCGCAAAGATACACATACCATAGGAAAAGTTTAAAAAAAAAAGAGAGATAGTTGCATGCGTGTTAAAGAAAATGGTTGCAAATTGAAGTTCTTAATGAGATCCAAATAATTGATATTTATATTTAATTTTTTAATGAATAATTTATATTATAGTAAAAAGTAAATTAAATAATTGACATTTATATTTAAATTTCTAATGAATAATTTATATTGTAGTAAAAAGTAAATTAAATAATTGATATTTATATTTAAATTTCTAATGAATAATTTATATTATTGTAAAAAGTAAATTTTAATTGTTGATAATTTATTTTAAAATTATTGAAATTGAATATGTAAGTAAATATAAAGTATGAAAGATAAATAGATAAAATAGGAAGTAGAAAATATTTTTAAAAAACTACCATTATTTAAAAACCATTATGTTGACCATTCTTAATCTTTATATATCTTGGCAATAAATCAAATTTTCTATCATATAGTCACTGAATTTCGAATAAATTGTAGTTATTAAATTAGTTTTTATGTATTATGATCAGTAAATTGGTTTTTATGTATTATGATTGTTTATTATAATTAATTTTTAAATTATTTTTATGTAATTAATTGTTAAATTAATTTATATATAATTGATCGTTAAATTGATTTTAATATTTGTAGTCATTTAATTTTTATATGATGATCAAAAAATTAGTTTCTAGTCAGAATCTAAATTAATATTCAATATTAACTATTAAAATTTTAGTAGTTTAATATTATTAAATTTTAAATAATCTCGAATTGAATTAATGATTAATTTTTATTATTTTAGAAATTATAATTTAATTTTTAAAAGGAAAATTATGTAGTCGAAATAATTTTTTGGATAATTTTATATATAATTAATATTTAGAGTGATACTTTCAACTTATATTTAAATTTGTAATGTTAATTTAGTTTAAAATAGATTTCAACTAATTCTATTGAAATTATAGATCTGATATAAATTTTATAAATTAATTTGGCTTCTTTCATATTGCCCAAAGTCAGGCATGTCCAACTTTCTAAAATTAATCGTCTTTTTTACTTAGAATTACCTGTTAAATGAAGGTAGATTCTAGAATTTGAATTTATTAAAACAAGAAAATTAAAAACTTTGGTCCTTCCTTCTTTGAATCTGAACAACTACTTTAACCATTGGAAGGCACAATGTTATCTAGGACGGGTTTTTCCAGCACCTCTACAGTGTCTTCTTGCACCTTTATAATAAATATCAAATTATAATTTTATCTTCTTAAAATTTATTTTAATTCAATCTTATCTTTTATCATTTTCACTTAGCACTTCTATCTCTCACACCTCCTCTGTCGCTGCTGCACCTTATACAGCCTCTGCCGTTGCTGCACCTTACACCTGTAATTTTGCTTTGTTTATCACACCTTTGCTTCTTACACCTTATATCATACTTGTTGTACTTGCTAGTACTAAAAGTTTGGAAAACACCACGGTTTATATAACATGTAATTATAGAAATTTTTTAAATAAATTACGGATTATGAAATTTATAAGTCTAAAATCAGAATTTTGAGACTTGTGGATTGTACAATCCGCAATTCATTGAACAAAATATATAATTGCAAATTGTACAATCCGTAATAATGAAGGTGCATGAAAAATTATTACAGATTGTAAAATCTGCAATCATAATATTTTTTATTGAATAACGGATTGTATAATCCACAATTTATTAAAAAAAATACTATCATTGTAGATTGGACAATCAGCGAAAAAAAAATTAAATTGCAATTACCTTCGACGATGAAATTTCCTTAGCAATCCCTATCCTTCATCCTAAAACCTAACGATAATCGTGTTGGATAATCCGAGGGGGCAAAACCAGGGAGATCTCACAAGAATGTGAATTGAGTCAAACCTCACACAAGGGAATGACACCACCTTCAATCCAAAACCTTAAGGCATTGGGTTTGTGGGTCATCTTTCTTATATGTTGCTCAACTTTCTCATTCCTACTCAATGTGGGACTTAGACTCACACTTGGATACCTAACAAATCTCCCCCTCAAGTGAGAGTCCCTTCCACATTGGTACACTCCCCCTCAAGCGGAAACATTTTCAAATACGAGTACCTTAATCACAAACGACCCTTATTTGTACCACCTTCCACATTGGTACACTCCCCCTCAAGCGGAAACATTTTCAAATACGAGTACCTTAATCACAAACGACCCTTATTTGTACCGCCGTTTACACACTTAAACAGGACACGCTTTCCCGAAACCTCTGTCAGAAAGACTTTCAATACAAGGTCAAACTGTACTCGCCCAAGCCGCAAACCATCAGCTCTGATACCACTTGTTGGGTAATCTGAGGAGGCAAAACCGGGGAGATCTCACAAGAATGAGAACTGAGCCAAACCCACACAAGGGAGTGACACCACCTTCAACCCAAAACCTTAAGGCATTGCGTTTGTGGGTCTTCTTTCTTATATGTTGCTCAACTTTCTCATTATGTGGGACTTAGACTCACACTTGGATACCTAACAAATCTCCCCCTCAAGTGAGAGTCTCTTCCACATTGGTACACTCCCCCTCAAGCGGAAACATTTTCAAATACGAGTACCTTAATCACAAACGACCCTTATTTGTACCGCCGTTTACACACTTAAACAGGACACGCTTTCTCGAAACCTCTGTCAGAAAGACTTTCGATACAGGGTCAAACTGTACTCGCCCAAGCCGTAAACCATCGGCTCTGATACCACTTGTTGGGTAATCTGAGGGGGCAAAACCGGGGAGATCTCACAAGAATGAGAACTAAGCCAAACCCACACAAGGGAATGACACCACCTTCAACCCAAAACCTTAAGGCATTGGGTTTGTGGATCTTTTTTCTTATATGTTGCTCAACTTTCTCATTCCTACTCAATGTGGGACTTAGACTCACACTTAGATACCTAACAAATCGCTCCAATACCTATAACACATTCTTCCACTGTTATCTTTGATAGCCGCAACCTTGCACCTCCATAAACCTTACACTAAGCACCTCTACGTTTTGTCTATTCTCCTCTACCTTCAAGCTATTTCTCCAATATTAAAGATATTTTAGTTTTTTCATCGTGACTAAATTTGTAATATTCAAAATTATGGAGTTGTAGGAAGAATCCGTCTTATCTCCATGCCCTATTGAAAGGTTTTCATAATGTTTTTATTTCTATTGTTAATATAGGTTAGTATATTAATTGAAGGATTTTTTTTCATTAAAGTTTTTTTTTTTTTTGTTCCTTCCATTTTTATCATCTATCAACAATTTTAAATGAAGGTTTTCATTATTATTAATACAGGTTAGTGTATTAATTGAAGGATTTTTCATTAAAGGTTTTCTAGGACTCAAATCTTATTTATAAGAATAAATATGACCGGAAACCTGTCCTTAATAACACTTGTTAATTTAGATGTTATTGTGATACATATCACAAATTTAAGTGCAAGTTACTCATATTTTTTTTTCATTTCTTTATAAAAAGAAAATAATTACTCCTTATAACTAGTACTGTTAATTAATTTAACCATGATATATAGTGACGCTATCAGAATCTTCGCTCTCACATGCATATGGATAAAAAGAAAAGATTAGAAATGAATATTCATTCGATTTCGATTTGAAAAGCCTATTTGGTGCTGTCCCAATTTCTTTGAAAATAGTAAATGGGTGCGGTCCAGTTCCTTCAAAGATAGTAAATACCCATACGTAGTTTCTAAATCACAAATACCAATTTCACATAAAAAGTTTAATATATATATATATATTATTTTTACAAGATAAATCAAAAATAAAAGAAGGATGTATTTGGAAAAAAAAATTGAGTAAGATTTGAGTATACTTTTCTAACAAATACAATAAAAGAATTTTTGATTGAATTTTTTCATTTTTTAAAATGCTGTGACGCCGTGCACCTCCAGACTCTCTCTCCCGTGCCTCTCTCTAGTTTTCTTAAAAATCTCTCTCCCTTCTCTCTAGTTTTTCTCAAAAATCTCTCTTCCTTCTCTCTAGTTTTTCTCCATCCATACGTCATCTGTTTTAAAATCTAAATATATCCTGCAGTAGCTAAGGAGTTAAGGATCATTTCTAATCGATCAGAATCTCAAACAAAGTAAGTTCGTATTTGCTCTATAGATCCCTTAATCTCTGGTTTTCCTTAGGTTTTTTTGTCATCAATCTTAGTAGAGATAGTTGAGAAAAGTATTTCTCCCAACTTAATTAAGATTTTACTAAAATTTGGTTTTGTTCTGATAACCTTTTCTAGATCCCTAGATTTTGAGATTAGCATCTTTATCGGGTGGAGAATTGTTGTAGAGATCTTCATCAGGTAAGGGAAGCTAGTAACTTATTTTAGTTATTTACTTTCAAATAGAACCCTAGAATAAAATACTCAAGATATATGATTATCAGTGCTCAAGTCTTTCTTGCAGGTCTGATTTGGTTATTTATTGTGATTTGGTATAATTAATTGAACTGTTTTAAGTAATGATGTTAGAAAGAAATATGTGAGAACATTTTGGTTGTTGTTTGATGAAATTGATGTGTTATGTGTGATGTCTGAGTTATAGAGTTATATGTAATCATCATGGTTGAAATGAAACCAGTGTACTGAGGGTTGAAAGGAAACCAAGGTATCATGGTTACATATGTCTCTATATGCTTCAGTATAATGAAATTGATGTGTTATGTGTAATGTCTGAGTTATAGAGTTATATGTAATCATCATGGTTGAAATGAAACCAGTGTACTGGGGGTAGAAAGGAAACCAAGGTACCATGGTTACATATGTCTCTATATGCTTCAGTATGATGAAATTGAATGTGTTATATGTGATGACTGAGATTGAAAGGAAATCAAGGTACCATGATTACACATGCACCTATAAGCTTCAGAATGGTTGAATATGATTGTTATTATGACTGAATGATGAATGTATTTGCAATCATTTTGATTGAAATGAAATTAGAGTACTGAGGATTGAAAGGAAATCAAGGTACGGTGATTGCAGATGGATCATTATGAGGTTAATGAATTTGGAATAAAGTATGAAAATTTGTGATTGAATGTTAAACTTAGTTTTATTCGACTTAAGAATTCATATTTGCATTTGTAAATCTAATCACTTCAATTATTTTCACTCTTATAAGCTAAAAACATTATTTCGTTAGCTTACCCTTGTTTTTCTTGTTGTTTTGTGAACTGCGATGATTGTACTATGTACATGAGCAGGTGCAGATGCAGGTTTAGGAACACCTTAAAGATGATATACTCTTAAATCGATCTCTTTTTGTCTTGTATATATGTTTTTGTTGTAGTTAAAGACTTTATGACGTTGAGATGATTTTCCTTTTGTCATGAGAATAGTTATACATAACGTATCTGAACACTTTTTGTAGTACCTTGAACCTTAAATGAATATTAATACTTGGTAACAGACAAAAGTTATAGAATTTTTGGACTGTTACAAATGCAGTCCATCTTTACTCATCCTTCATTTAGGTTTAAGTCATATATTTTGAAAAGAAATTCTTTATAAAAATTTGTAATCGCCGAACGTGGTTTTTTTAACCTTTTAAAATATATTATAAAGTTATTAGATGTAAAACTAAAAAAATTATAAACTAAAATAAATTAAATTTAATAAATAATTAACTTACTAAAAAGTAAATATATTTTATAACAACTTTGATTGAATTGAATACCATCTCGGTTACGTAGCTTGTTACTCAATTTATAGGAGAGGAAATCATTTTGGATTGGACCGAATTTTCTGTCCAAATACGAATAAAACTAATCCAATTTAAATTTATTTGAATTATTTGATTAGACGTGTTTGAATGGACAATACCTAATAAATACAAAGGGAGAGAAGCACATTTTTATGATATATAAAAAAAAAAAGAAAATTCAATTCATTGAATCAAAGCTACCATTATTTGATTATGTAGAAAATTGCATTCGGTGTCGTCTATGATATATGAAGTGTCACTCACTATATTGTGCAGAAACAATTCGCGGAGAATAATGCCCATATTCTTGATCCTCCGGCTATGCTAGTTAATATTTAGATTTTAATTGTAAAATCGTAGTAGGAAGGTATATAGTGTTTACGATTTAAATTTTACGTAAGATAGTAAAACAGCAAAGTCGTTAAGATCGTCGAATGAAATTGTAAAAAATATGTTATCACAATTTTTTTTCCTAAACTGATTCTTTATCTTCTTCCATGAATAAATTCAAGCCAACTTAATTTTAATTAAAAATTAATATAATTAAAATTATAATTTGGTATATATTGTTAAGGAGACACTATTCAATTAAAATTAATTTAATTCAAATATTAAACAAATCTCAAACTTAATTAAGAATTAATAGTTTTCTCTATTGTACCATTTACATTTTTAATTAAATATGAGTTTTAATTTTAATTAAAATAAAATCATCTCATTTCTCTCACAAGAACAAAGATTTGATGAAGTTAAATAAGACAAGGCAAAGCAAGCAAGCAAGCAATTGGGGGAGATTTGAGATTTAGTCTTGTGTGAGTGAGTGAGAGCTTGATTGGCAAATAACCTATGCATAATTGAGGAGAATTCCATCAACACAATGGTCTAAGAGTCATTAAAAACTAATCAAAGTGAGCTAGCTAAAGTTTGGTGCAAACTGGTTTGAAATACACTGCACTGGACCAAAATAAATCGATTCCAGTTTTCATGAAATTGATTTATTCGTGTCTGGCAGAACTTAAATAACTGATTTATGAAAAACAGAATTGGGGTTTTTCTTTTATAAAAACTGCAAGGTTTCTAATGTGCGCCAGAGTTTGAATTACAGAAATTGAGAGTCAATTCTTGAGATCACTGTGAGAAAAATACTTTGGGTAATTGAAAATTTCTTGATCAAAAATCAATTGGGGCTTTTTCTTGAAGAATCACTCTTGACCAATTCACTGTGCCATTGGAATTCTTTAAGACTGTGCAAAGGCCTCTTCTGCGCGCCAATCAGGGAGTCTTTCTTAACCATTCTTGATCCTTTTTGTATCAAGATATGCGTTGATTGTTTGTAATTCTGTAAAACACTTGAATGTTTGTACTGTTTTAGGCTATAGGATTTAGCCTTGTGTGTTTGCTGAATTGATTGGGGGACTGTAGAGAGTAGTTGATCAATTCAGTGGGTTTCTTGATTCTTACAGGGAGTAGGAATTGTGTGATTGATTGTAACTTGAACAATTAATTGATATAGTGAAACTTTCTTTGCTTGAGGGGCAAAGGAGACTGGACGTAGCCCTTGAGGAAGGGTGAACCAGTATAACTGACTTTGTTCAGCTGTTCTTGACCTTACTCTTTCATTTTTAAACTGTTCTTGCGCTGTTCATTGGAATTAATTGGTAATAAAATTGATTCTTGATAATATGAAGAGTAATTGGTTTAAATTGCTATACTGCTCATTGGGTTTGGTTTTTGTGATTTGAATAGGATATAACTTTGCCTTCACAAGGGTCTGTAACATCTCTGAAACTGAAAAGCAATCTGTTTTTTATATTATACTAAAACCTCAAATTGTAATCTGTTTTGTGACTCTTTTGCAAAGATTGTGTCTTTATTTTTGATTTCAAATCACAACTGATTTGTTCCAATTGAATTCTGAATAATATTGCTGAACTGCTAGTATTGTAGTAATTGAATTTCAATATTTGTTCTTAATCTTAGTGGTTGTCCAATCTGATCTTGATAGTAGCAGTGTTAATTCTTCTTAATTTTTGAAATCTAAAATAAGTATTTCAGTATTGATTTGTAAAACTGTCTTTGGTGTGCTGGTGTGATACTATTGAAGTGATTGTGAATCTTTGGTATGCTCATCTTTATATTGTTTATGCTAAACTACTGTGTTTAATATAGTTGCATTGGACTTGACATTCTTGGTTGATATTGTTTTTGATATATCTCAGTTACATAAACTTGCAAATTGAGTATTAGTATTTCTCTTTGTATTCTATCTTGTGTGCAATTTGGTGTGATTGAATCTGTGTGATATATTACTTTGAAATTGTGTGATTTAGTTTGCTTCATACTGTCTTTGCTGGATAGTATTGTTTAGAATCATTTCTGCTGCATAAAATTCAACTGGTGTGTCTGCTGTTTGAAATTTGCTCTCTGCCAGCAAAATAAATCGATTTATTCGTGCCTAAAATCGATTTATTTCACCACTGCACCTTAAATCTTTTATCGTTGAGATTCAGAAAAGGTTTTCTATTCACTAAACTGTTTTCAGTGTTTTATATTGAAAAAATCTTTTAAAGTTCAATTCACCCCCTTCTTGAACTCAGCCAAATATATTTTCAAATCACAATTCAAATTAAAATTACTATAATTAAAATTCAAAATAAATTTTAAATTCAAATAAGAATTAAAAGCTTTTTTTACATGTTCTTTATTGAATTGAACAAATTTTAATTTTAATTAAAATAAAACAAAACTAAGACATTTATAATAAACACCTCTTTTATTTCATTTATAATGAAATACTTTATATATATATATATATAATATTAAAAAAATAAAATTTATAATTTAAATTACCATTTAGCAATTTACTATTGTGTGACCTGGTCTCAATCTTATTCATAATCTCAATTTTAACTACATTAGCTCAAACATTAAATTGCTCACCACCACCACATCCACTTGCTCATAGGCTCACAGAAAAAACCTTATATAAACCCCCCAACAACCCCAAAACCTAAAACTCACTACTTTCTAATCCGAAATCATTTCACTTGGCTTACCTTTGAGAATGGCCAGTGTTAAGTTTGCATCGTGGCTGTGTTGTGCATGGTCGTGGCGGCTGCACACACCGCTGAGGGAATCACCTGTAAGGAAGTTGAGAGTGAGCTTGGATGGTGCGTGTTTTTCGTTCAGAGATATTCCAGTGGATCCAATCATAAAGAATGCTGCGCCGGGTTGAAGGGTATCCTGAACAGGGCCACGAGCACTGCTGATCGCCGTTTTATCTGTAACTGCTTGAAGGTTGCTCCTCGGGCAGCTTATTGGCTCAAACTCGCTGAAAAGTGTGGGGTAAACATACCCTACAAGATCAGTAACTCCACCAACTGTGACAGGTATATCTCTTTCTTGATGGGAAGATAATTATACACTGTTAACAGATATATCTCTTCGTTGACGTGGAGATAATTATATTAATGAGCTCATATCTACTAAATCCTCAACATCCTCACTTTAAAAGCCTAAATTCTGACTTTAAGTGAATAAATTATATTAAATTGCGATTTATTATAGAGGCTTAAACTTGTTTCTTAACTCTAAACTTAATGAGATATCAATTCATTTGGTTGAATAAAATATGAAGCAAGTTACTGTAAGAATGAGTGACAAATAAGGATCCTTTCCTTTTTCTTTTCATACTACTTGAATTAGGTGAGGGTTGATACTTTTCTTGCATCAAATCGTTCTTAATTTTTATTTCACCAAATGGCTATTATTTTGTTATGCCAAGAATGCGTAGATCTTGGGACAACATTAAATGCACCAAAGGCGGTTTCTGATAAACACTGAGTGTCATTCCTTCCTTTTATTACAACTAACTCTAAGAGAAGATTCAACATGAATTGTTATTTAAATTCAAGCTATTTGCGCATTATGTATCTCCGTTTCTTCAACAATACCTTGTTAGAAAAGAATTAAATTCTTTCATATAAGCATGTCTTTTGCATTTAATTTGTCACGATATGATAATATTATATTTTGGGGGCTTAAAGCTATCTTAGTTGACTCTTGTTATCGCTTTATAAGCCTTTCTTACTTGCTTGGTCATTTGGGAATTGAGCAATATTAGACTTTAAATTTTAAAAGAATCTGGAACCTACTTAGATTATGAGGTTTATCTCCAATTTAGTTTGTCAATTACAGGAATGATACAAAAATGTAATAATAGTGCTTTGATATTTGTCTTGCAGCATCAAATGAAGGGGTGAAAGATTTGGACTAGGAATTCACAAAGAGAAACCATGCGTCATCTTTATTTTAGTAAAGAGAATAAAAGGAGGATAGTATTCTCCGTTTATGTGAGGTAGCTTTTTGTTGTGTTCTTTATCCCAGTGTGAAGTTTAAAAACTTTCTATGGTTTATGTGATACTTTTATAAATTGAATAAAGAAAGTTTAATGTTGAAATAACTCGATACTCAGTAATTTTATTATAGTAGTATGTTTTTCGTGAGATTTACGAATTGTTGTTCTTCATCATTGATTGAATGTGTCACAACATATTGGTTGATGGTGTAACTAGATCGTATTTTGTTCAAGTAAAACGTTTTGTGCTAAGTATATATTAAAATATGTAAAAAATATGCATGGTTAATTACTTGTGAGTTTCATTGTTTATTTACTTTATTTAACTTGATTCGTTTTTATTAAATGCTAGTCTTAATTTTTAATTGATAGTTTTAATTTAGCATATAAAATTTAAATTAGAAAAACTTATAAATTGGATTGAAGAAAAATTATTAAATATTTTTTAATTGAAGTAGATATTTTAAAATGCACGAAGTAAATAAATGAATAATAAAATTATTTAAATAACTGTGTTGATTTTTAGTATTTTAAAAGTGTATTCACCTCATTTCTTTTTCTTTATTTTAATCTTAATAAGAGAGAGAAATAAAGTTTTATAATTCGACCAACCTACAGTTTATTATTTTTTTTGGTTACTGGTTGAAATTAGACAATTAAATTTAGTTTTTTTAAACAAATTAACCAAACCATATTCTTATGTGGTGCACAAACCTTGTGATAATTTTTTATAGAATTCGAAGCATCATGCAATTTCTTTGCGAATACTTTAAAGTGCCTCTTACAGATCATCAAAGTAGTTTTTTTCTTTATAAATAAAACTGGAAAAAAAAAGTAGAGATAAAAGGACACATTAACTGTTTTGTTTGGATATTTCGAAAAACAAAAACAAAAATAAATCTCAAATTTTGTATGCTGCCAACGTCAAAACATAGGATCCCATAAACTAAAACAATTAATACTAAATTAAACTAGAAAATTATTAACATATTTTAATATTATTTTAAACATGAACTTTTTTTTCTTAAAATAGATTTTATAAATTTAATTTCTTATTCAATAAATCTTATTATAATTTTAACAGATTTTATTCAACCGTAAAAAATATACTATTTACGCTAATATTTACATTTTTCAACACCTCTGAAAGACCGTTTCTAGAGATCAAAAGAACCAAAAAGCAAAAGTGAAGTTGTTGGATCGCTTAAGATAGAAAGGTCCAAAGTAGAATTTAATTAACAGGAGAAAACCTGAGGATGCCTCTTCTTGCACGGACGAAATTGTCCTTAACAAAAAATGTGAAATGTTTTTAATACTTTCTTTTCACCATACGTTTCCATTTAACCCTACACCATTTTTCATTGTACGAGTTTGAAGAGAGCATCACCGTTTACCGTCATACCATTATCCACATGTTTATGTGTTGTTAATGGAAAGGGAAAATGAAAGAGAAGGGGCTTGTTAATGTTCTTGAAGTAATTTTCATTTTTTAAACTTTTGTGGGATTTATACAATCCGGAAGCCTCTTCCGAGTCCGTAATTAGTTTCTAAATTATACAATTCCAAATAAGTTCAGAACAAAATAGGTTTGTGAAAAATATTTTTGACTTTTGGAATATGATATTTTAGAATAGGTCTTTAACTTTTAAAACAAACTATTCTGAAATACAAAACTTAGCTTTCAAATTCACTTGTTCCAGAATACACATTTATTTTATGGGATGCATTTGAAAAGGTGTATTGGGGAATAAATTTTCCTATTCTGAACTGGTGTAATTCGGAAGTCAACCGGGTTATGCTAATCTCTCAAAGGTTAACTTTTAGGTAAAAGCCTTTCTGAATCTAATATGCTATCCCATGATTTCCTGAATTACATATTTCTAAAGTCAAACTAAAACTCACGCCATTTCACCCATAAAAAATTTATACATTAATTTTATTAAGAAGTTGTTTGTTTCAAAAGACGACAACATGGAAGCATTCCGAGAATACACGAGATGAAAATTTATGAGAAGCGAAAAACATTTCACTTAGCGAAAAAAGTTTTAACTTTATAATTAAATAAAGAAATTAATTTTATTATAATTAAATAAAATATAAGAAAGCATTTAACTTTTTATTCTAAATAATAAATAATTGAAAAATATATAATAATTAAATTTATAATAAAATAATAATTTAAATAAAAATAAATTAAATATTTTTTTAATATATGTTTCATGTTAAATACTTAAATAAATTAATAAAATTAATAAAATTATAAATATTAATAAATTAAAAAGTTAAAAAGTATTAATAATAAATATAAAAAAATAAAAAAATAAGATACTTTTAAAAATAATAATAAAATTAAAATAAAATTTATAAAATAAAAATAATAATAATTTATTTTTAACTTTAATTTTATTTGTAAATTCTACATAATCTTATTTCATCTATTAAAAAATTTATTTTATCAATTATGCTTATCACATCACTCACAAACTTTTATACATTTTTCCTTCATTTCTCACTATTTTCCCCTTAATTCAAACACATAGTCTTTCATCTCAAATCCACTCCCTAATTAGCCTAAGGATAATTGTTCCCTCTTGGACCGGGTGAGGGTGTGTATTAGGCCTGGAGGGTGTCCTATAACAAAGTGAGGTGATTTGTATTTTTTTTGTCCCATAGCCAACCCCAAATACCTCCATGAAATGGATGAAATTTAAATTACTAACCAATAACCCCCTTCTTTAAAGTAGGTATAATTAATCCAATAACCCCCTCTTTAAATATTTACATAAGGTAAATCCAAAATATTTGACCAAATCACATAGTCAGGCATGTCAATTAATATTAGGTAAAACAATAATGGGCTAGGAGGATTCTAGCCTGAAGCCCTGGGAAGGAAAATTATAAATACAAGATTGATAAAGTGGAAAATAACTAAGATTTGGGCTAGCAAGAGTGATAAAAACCCTCAACCCCATCCTTGAACTAGGTAAAACTTTCCTACCTCCACATTTAAAAATCATTCACTAAAAACCTTCTTTAAAACATAATTTCTAAAATGAATGAGAAACCAAAGATAACCCACACCAATAGAGAGAACGGTGATGCAAAAACCCTCTAACAAATCCTCAAAAATGATGAGTGAATTGCAATACAACAATGAGAAGATTAGAAAGTACTCAATAAGACCATGAAAATAATATAAAATTGAGTGAGATCTCCTTCTTCCTAATCTTCTTATCCTGTTAATTTTATTTATTTCTAGAGTTTTAAATTCTATAAAATGACTAAAATTTAAAAATAGAAATATAAATAAATTGTGTTTTTAAAATACGAGTTTTAATAAAAAAAAATATACTACGTTTAGATAACATAGTAAAAGAAAGTGTCAAGATTTCCCTCTTTTATATTAAAAAAGAAATATTGTTTTGTAAAAGACAATGTCAAATTAAAAAAGTAGAAACATTATAAAGATATAACTGATATTCATATTCAGGGGATGAATATAATTTAGAATTTTCTTTTCTAATCAAAGAGGAAATGATATGATCTTCAAGAATAAATAAATATTGTAATAATTATTATGTATTTTCATTAAGTAATTGAATGAGAAGATAAATCATTCATATTCTTAATAATGATACATTTAATAAGAATTAAAGACAATGTTAATGGAGATTAATTACTAGTTGGTAATTAATCTTGAGAAATGTGAAGTCTAGAAGGTCTAGAAGTTTTAAAGTTTTAAGTAATGTGGCCTATAAAACAGTGTACTCAGAAATGTAATGGTCAGCTAAATGTTGGAATAGAATTGAGCTTTTCTCTTTGATAATTTATGGTGTTATGATTTAGAAGAACCCAAATCTGATCTTATCAGGATATCCTGTGGTGTTAATATCCTTTCCCAATAATATCCTTATCCTTTGCCAAACTGTTCTTTCTCAAACTGAATATCAAAAGAGAAAATAAAGAGAAGAAGTTGAGAGAAAAAGAAATTAAGGAGAAAAATACAAAAGAAAAGAGAGAAGGAGAAATAAATTAGAAAAAGTAATTAAGATAATGGAAGGAAAAAATAATTATAAATAGGGAAGAGTTTTTAATGAGAAATATAATTCTTGTTTTGGAATGGAAAATTATGATCTTTGATCCTGAAATTATGTTTCTCTTGGAAGAAGTGTAGTCATGACATTTAAGGATGAATGTCCTTGAAGAAGGAGAGAATGATATAACATTCAGGGATGAATATAATTTAAAATTAATTTAAAATTTTCTAATTAAGGAGGAAATGATATGATCTTCAGGAATAAATATTGTAATTATTATTATATTGAGAAATGGTCTAGAAGTTTTAAGTAATTTTACTTATAAAATGTGTACGCATAAATGTAATGGTCAAATGAATTTTGGAATAGAACCCAAGTTTTCCTCTTTTGAGAATTTATGGTGTTTTTATTTAGAAGAATCTAAATTTGATCTTATCCTAATATCTTGTGGCCATCAACCCCATAACTTATCACTCACCTTCTCATCTTTCTTGAATGTGGCCTCAATATCCTTTTCCAAACTATTTTTTCTCAAACTGAATATCTAAAACAGTCCTTCTCCCATATTTCTGCATCAATAACACAACTTATTTTCTCGTAATTTCTTAAGGAAAAATTTGAGCCATAATATAGAAAGACCTATGTACTTTAACATTACGATGTTGTGAGATACATGTATTTTCTTTTTCCTTTCAAATTTAGTAAATATTATATTATAACTATAGTTAAAACATAATTGAATCTTATATTAAATTATAGTTATAGTTCTGGATTCCTTGTTAAATTACATTTTATATACTATTTTTTTTAATATTATAATGATTTTCGTTATTACAAATTACAGAATGGTATTTTTGAAGCAGTATATAAGTAATTTACAAAAAAACTAAAAATCTAACTGCTTTAAAACAATAATAAAGAAAAAAATAAAAAAATAATAAAAATTACAAGTTATGCTATAATTAAATGGTTCCTAAGATGCAATGGCGGTGTCACATAAGGAAATGTAAGACAGGCCTAGAGTTTATTTCTTGTTATCATTATAATATTTTAAATTCATGTATATACACAACTTTAAATAATTTGAATTCACTTTGTATTAATAATTTTTAATAAAAAATTGAAGGATTGGAATGATTTTTTACTTAATTTTAATTAAGTATCTATTTAAAAATATAAGGAAAAGAAAAAAATATATATAAGAGAAAAACAAAAATAATTATATATAATAAAAACAGAAATAGTCATAAATACAAACATTAACATTGTTAAAATGATAACATCTCATCAGATTATTTTACGGCTACAAATGATTTAATAAAATTAATGTATTAAAAACTTTGAGTGAAGTTAGAAAATATTTTTTTTAATAGATATAGTTTCTTTGGAAATATTATTTCATAGTTTTTCAAAAATATTATGTTTTGAAAAATAAACATAAAAACACCTTTAATTTTTAAAACAATTTTTTTATACCATTACAGGTTAAAATATTATAAAAATTACAACATGATTAGTAATGTAATTGATTATATAATTTATATTAATAAAATAATATTGATTTATGATAGCATTCTAAAATGTCAATTAAAAGCTTGATGATTTAAGAACATATGGGTTTTATTCGGCAATAATATAAACTTGGGTTTCTTGCGTAAAAGCTTTCATATGCTAATGTTAATTTTATGCTTTGATAAATTTGTTAATGGAAAGGGAAAGGGAAGGGGAAGGGTTTGTTGATGTTCTTTAAGTAATTTTCATTTTTTAAACTTATGTGGGATTTATACAATCCGGAAGCCTCTTCCGAATTCGTAATTAATTTTTAAATTATACAATTCCAAATAAGTTCTAAACAAAATCGTTTGCCTTGCTGTGAAGTTGACTGACGGTTGTCTAAAGCCAGACATGGGGCCGAAGCCTTATATTGCTTATGGATATCCTCTTGAGCTTGGGCGCGGTGATTCTGTGACTAAGATCCATTGTGATATGTCTGATGCAGTATGCTCTATTTGCTTATCTTTTTGCTGTGCTGTCATTCTTCAAAATTATATTCTGACATTTAAACTTTTCAAATTATTATTTTAAACAGTTTTATATTGAGAGGTGCATAGCTTGTAGGATGTATAAATTGTTGTCTTTGATAAGCTATTGCATTTCTCTCTTATGTTTTTTTTCTTTTTTAAGTTGATTATGGTTTCATTTCCATGTCAGTTCCTTTGTTCTGGCATTGTCTTTATTACTTAAAGTCTCATTTGATTCTATATTTGATGAGTTATTTCTCTGGTTGGTTTGATGATTGTTTGATAACTAGAAAAAGTAATTTTTTATTTACGGGAATTGCATTTCAAGACGTCTCGAAATACTGATTTATCTTACGAGATTCACTAACGACACGTGTTTTTGGGGGTCGAGACCAATTACTGCTGGTCGGCAAACAAACAACGGGCACACACATCGTTTTTAGCTTAGATTTTGACTTAGAGGCATTCAGTCATAATCCAACACACGGTAGCTTCACGCCACTAGCTTTTCAACCAAATGCGATGACCAATTGTGTGAATCAACTGTTCTTCTCGTACTAGGTTGAATTACTATTGCAACACTATCATAAGTAGAGTAAAACTAACCTGTCTCACAGATGGTCAAAACCCAGCTCACGTTCCCTGTTGGTGGGTAAACAATTCAACACTTGGTGAATTCTGTTTCACAATGATAGGAAGAGTCGACATCGAAGGATCAAAAAGCAACGTTGCTATGAACGCTTGGCTACCACAAGCCAGTTATCCCTGTGGTAACTTTTCTAACACCTCTAGCTTCAAATTCCAAAGGACTAAAGGATCGATAGGCCACGCTTTCACGGTTCGTATTCGTACTGGAAATGAGAATCAAACGAGCTTTTATCCTTTTGTTCTACACGAGATTTCTGTTCTCGTTGAGCTCATCTTAGGACATCTGCGTTATCTTTTAACAGATGTGTCACCCCAGCCAAACTCACCACCTAACAATGTCTTCCGCCCAGATCGATCGAGCGAAGCCGACCTTGGGTCCAACAAGAGGGGCAGCTCCCCTCTTCGGCCTTCAAAGTTCTCATTTAAATATTTGCTACTACCACCAAGATCTGCATTGACGACTGCTCCGCCCGGGCTCGCATTCCGGGTTTTGCAGCCACTGTCGCACCCTCCTACTCATCGGGACTTGGTCCTTGCCCCAATAGTCGGGTATAGGTCGCGCGCTCCTTAGCAGTTGATTCGACAGGTGAGTTGTTACACACTCCTTAGTAGATTTCGACTTCCATGACCACCGTCTTGCTATCTTAATCGACTAACACCCTTTTGTGGGGTCTATGTTTGCGTGTAGTTAGGCACCGTAACCCAACTTCTAGTTCATGCCGCATCGCCAGCTCTGCTTACCAAAAATGGCCCACTTGGAGCTCACGATTTCGTAGCACGACTCAACAGAGCAGTGACATCGTCCTACCTATTTAAAGTTTGAGAATAGGTTGAGGGCGTTGCACCCCCGATGCCTCTAATCATTGGCTTTATCCGATAGAACTCGTCCGCGGGCTCCAGCTATCCTAAGGAAAACTTCAGAGGGAACCAAATACTAGACGGTTCGATTAGTCTTTCGGTCCTATACCCAAGTCAGACGAATTATTTGCATGTCAGTATCGCTGCGGGCCTCCATCAGAGTTTCCTCAGGCTTCGCCCCGCTTAGGTATAGTTCACAATCTTTCGGATCTCAACAGGTATGCTTTCACTCAAACCCTTCACAGAAGATTAGGATTTGTCGACGGTGCAACCCACGAGGGGATCCCACCAATCAGCTTCCTTGCGTCTTATAAGTTTACTCACCTGTTGACTCGCACGCATATCAGACTCCTTAGTCTGTGTTTCAAGACGGGTTGAAAATATTTTTGACTTTTGGAATAGGCTATTTTAAAATATATTTTAAAATAGGTCTTTAACTTTTAGAACAAACTATTCTTAAATACAAAACTTAGCTTTCAGAATCACTTGTTCTAGAATACACATTTATTTTATGGAATGCATTTCGAAAGGTGTATCGAGGAATGAATTATTTTAGATTGGTGTAATTCGGAAGTATGCTAATCTCGAAGATTAACTTTTAGGTAAAAGGTCTTCTAAATCTAATTTGTTATCCATGATTTCCTGGATTACATATTCCTAAAGTCAAAATACATGCCACCTCCATTTTCATCCATCAAAGATTTATACATCAATTTTATTAAGGAGTTGTTTGTTTCAAAAGACGAAACAAGGAAGTAAAAAAAGACAAGATCATTCTGGAAAAACAAGACGAAAGTTTACGAGAATTGAAAAAAAAAATCTTTAAACTTTCCACCCACATGAACGATTTACGAAAAAAGTTCCTATTTTATAAATAAATAAAAAAATTAATTTGATTATAATTAAATAAAATATAAGCGAACATTTAACTTTTTATTCTAAAATAATAAATAATTGAAAAATATATAATAATTAAATTTATAATAAAATAAAAATATTAAACAAAATAAATTAAATATTTTCTTAATACATGTCTCATGTTAAATAGTTAAATAAATAAAATTTTAATAAAATTATAAATACTAATAAACTAAAAAATTAAAAAGTATTAATAATAAATTATAAAATAATAATAAAATCATAAATAATAATTAAAACAATAAAAATAATAAAATAATGATAAAATTAAAATAAATTTATATAATAATAATAATAATAATAATTTATTTTTAACTTTAATTTTATTTGTAAATTATACATAATCTTTTTCATCTATTAAAAAAATTATTTTATTATACGTGTCATATCACTTACAAACTTTCATAAACTTTTCCTTCATTTCACTATTGTTCTCTTAATTTAAACACGCAATTTCATCTTAAATCAACTCCCTAATTCAAACAAAGGCTAAGGATAATTGTTCCTGTACTATTCGGCCTAAACCGATCCCTTGCCGCCCTAAGGTGGCCAACTCATGAATGGGAGGAAAATACCTAAGTCTTAGACCGAGAAGTAAGCGGTCCAGCCTTAAACCGAAAAGTAAGCGGCCTACAGGTAACTTGTAATCCAGCACACGCAACCTCTGCCAAGTCAGCCTGCAAAAAGCTGACATAACGTAAGTTTCAAGCCAAAGGTGGACTCTATAAATACAAAGATAAACAAGGCCAAAGGTACGTGACAATAGATGCTAAAACATATTTACCTCCGATAACCGTAAACTTACTTGAGCGTCACAGTGCAATCGCAGGTACTCCCCCAGGCGGACAGTAGACGGATAGTAGGAGAACAGTAAGCAAGTAATGATTGAAGTTAAAGAATGGTCAAAGACTCGAGCTTGATAGGCGAATAGTAGACGGTCAGAGATCGGAACCATCACTTAAGGACTGGTGGAAACTGTTTAGTGATCCTGATATTATCCGAAGTGCCCCAAAAATTTGTGTAAGTACATTTGGCACCCACCGTAGGGCCGAGAGAGAGTACTAAGGATCTGTATGGTATCCACCCGAAGCCAAGTGGATGAGAATAGACATGAGCGAGCAATGGCAGGAACAGACCCGATGGCGTTACTACTTTCCTTACAGCGGGAAATGACGGAAATCAAACAACGGGGCGAAGAGAAAATGTGAGCAATCAGGCAGAAGAGCGAGGAGGATCTTCGTGCCCTGAAGCAGCAAAACGAACAGAACTTGCGTGCTTTGAAGCTGGAAAATGAGGAAATGAAGAAAAAATTATTGGGAGACAAGGCGGAAAGAACCAAAGTATTAACCATTTCAGGACGGTCAAAGGTAAACACCCCGAATCCTGAAAGAGAGGATGAAGTGTCGTTCCAGACGGGCGAAACCTCTAGTCTACAAGAGAGGCGTCACCCTTTTGTGGATGGGATAGTAAATGTCGAGCTGCCGCCTAAATGGAGAGGGCTGTCCATTGACCGATATGATGGTTCAACTGACCCAGACGAACATATTGATGTATAAACTACTGATATCGGACTATTTACCACCAGTGAAGCCATCATGTGCAGAGTTTTCCCTAACAGTCTGAAGGGAATGGCATTGAGTTGGTTCACCAAGCTCCCGCCCTATTCTATTGACTCTTTCAAGACCTTAGTCAATCTGTTCACCACACAGTTTGCTACTAGCAGACCTCATCATTTGACTTCCATAGCTCTTGTTCATATCCGACAAGGGAAGAACGAATCTCTTCGGACTTTCATGGATTGATTCAATCAAGTCGCCTTGCAAATACGAAACCTTAACTCAGAGGTTACTCTCCACCACATGGTCACGACTCTGCGTCCGGGACCTTTTGCTCATAGTTTGTGTAAGAAGCCAGCTCTTGATATGAACGAAATGAGAGTACGAGCGACCAAATTTATGCGCTTAGAGGAACTAAGGGACCATGGGGGATTGGTAAAAGCAGAACACTTGGTCCTCCCTCATCAGCAAGATAACGCCAAGATGAGAGAAAGGCCATCCTTTCTCCCACCTCCCTCACAGCCAAGAGAAATCAAGTCGCCCAAGTTCACTACTTATACACCCCTCAATACAAATCGGAGGCGAATACTGGAGGAAGCTCTTAGTACAGACATCCTACCCATCTCAAGGCGAGCAGCAACTCCCAAGAATGCTGACACCACTAGGCATTGCCGCTTCCATCAGAACTACGGTCACACCAGCGAAGAGTGTGTAGCGTTAAAAGATAAAATTGAGGAGTTAATACAAGCAGGACACTTAAGACAATTTGTGCACGGACAATCTGGGATGTTAAAGAGACAACGAACTCCAGAGCGGAGGAGGGAACCACGAGGCGAACCCAGGCCAAGGTTAGGAGAAAGGGCCAGGACTAAGTTTGTACACTAAATTTGGTGGGGAGGAGGGAGAATCAGGCTCGAAGACCATAAAGATACGATATCTCCTCATCGACACAAACACTTCATACAATGTGCTACTTGGAAGACCATCATTAAACTTGTTGGGTGCGATAGTGTCAACTCCACATCTAGCTATGAAATTTCCCTCATCAATGGGCGACATCATTACAGTACATGTGGACTAGAAGACCGCCCGGGAATGCTATGCTGCAAGCTTGCGGGTTGAATCCCAAAGTCAAGAGAATAGTGGTGCAGAAGAAAGGATCCGGAAAAGAAGTCAGGTAGTGGCAGTTACTGAATTAGATCCAAGAATAGAGGAGATCAGAGTAGAGCCCAAGGAGGATGTCCAATGTGTTCCTTTAATAGGAGATGACAAGGTCACCCGAATGGGTACCTCCCTGTCAAAGGAAGATGCTCAACTCAGTAGCACTTTACAGGGAAACGCAAATGTTTTTGCATGGACTACCGCGGGCGTAGACCCAACCATTATCACACAGGCTATCTACATTTAAATATGCCCGACCAGTCACACAAAAGAAAAGAAAGTTGGGAGAAGAGAAGAGAATAACAACTAGAGTGGAAGCTGATAAGCTTTTACAAGCCGGATTCATAGAGGAGGCTCACTACACCACATGGTTGGCAAATGTGGTGCTAGTCAAGAAGCCTAATGGTAAATGGAGAATGTGTACTGATTACATTGATCTTAACAAAGCATGTCCAAAAGACTCATACCCTTTGCCCAGCATTGACCGATTAGTTAACGGAGCAACAGATCACAAATATGAGTTTCTTGGATGCGTTCTCAGGCTACAACCAGATCAGTATGCACCCAGCAGACATGGTTAAAACCGCTTTCATGACCGATGATGCCAACTATGTATATAAGGCTATGTCTTTTGGGTTAAAAAATGCGGGTGCTACATATCAAAGGCTAATGGATAAGGTGTTCAAGGAGTTAATTGGCCGCAGTGTGGAGATATACGTAGATGATATGATCGTCAAATCGGTATCGTGTGCTCAACACATTCAAGACTTGAACCAAGTATTCAATGCGTTGAGGGCGGTTGGTATGAGGTTAAACCCAGAAAAGTGTGTATTCGGGGTCGAAGGAGGAAAGTTCTTAGGATTCATGTTGACAAACAGAGGAATTGAAGCTAATCCCGACAAGTGCCAGGCCATCGCAGAAATGCAAAGCCCTAGAAATGTCAAAGACGTGCAAAGATTGGTAGGAAGGGTGGTGGCCTTATCTCGGTTCATGCCAAAAATGGCAGAAAGGATTAAGCCCATCCTGAATCTGCTAAAAAAGGCATCTCGTTTCAAGTGGGACGAGCAGTGTGAGGAAGCCTTTGTACAGTTAAAAACATTCTTAGCCTCCCCGCCTGTAATACAAAAACCTCACCAAGACAAACCCATCTTAGTTTACTTGTCAGTCTCATCCGAGGCAATCAGTGCAGTGTTAGTACAGGAGGTAGATGGTGAGCAACGACGGGTATATTTTTTCAGTAAGACACTGCAGGAGACGGAGACCCGATATCAAATGATTGAAAAAGTAGCCCTTGCACTGGTTGTTACAGCTCAGAGAATGCGCGTATACTTTCAGAACCACGAGATCATCGTCAAAACTGACTATCCGATAGCACACATATTAAGAAAACCTGATTTAGCAGGCCGAATGATCACCTGGTCCGTGGAGTTGTCGGAATACGCTATTAGGTACTAGCCGAAAGGCGCAATCAAGGCATAGGTTTTGGCAGATTTCGTGGCCGAAATGAGGTAGGAGCCTTCAGAGGATCATGAAAAGCATCCAGTATGGATTGTTTACATGGATGGATCGTCAAATAATAAAGGTGCAGGAGCAGGCATTGTGTTGGTAGGACCAGGAGAGTTGTTGGTTGAACAGTCCTTACAGTTCGGGTTCAAAACATCCAATAATCAGGCTGAGTACAAAGCTTTGATAGCTGGACTAGAACTGGCCCAGGATATGGGGGCGAAGGTTGTAATTTGCAAGACCGATTCACAATTAACAGTAGGACATATAACGGGAGAGTTTCAGGTCAAAGACCCGTTATTATTGAAATATTATCACAAAGTAAAAACACTCATGAAAACCTTCTCCACAGCAAAGGTGGAACATGTCAGGAGAGAACAAAATGCTCCAGTAGATCTGCTATCCAAACTGGCTAGTACCAAGAAGAGAAGTCAGCACAAATCCATCGTGCAGCAATTCTTAGAGTCACCAAGTGTAGGTAGGGAAGAATCCGTTTGTTGTATAACACAGAACTCAGAAGAATGGTTCGAACCTATTAAACGATATATTACCACAGGGCAGTGTCGAGAAGAAGATGAACTATTAATGCGAATGAGGTGTAGTCGGTTCATGATGGTGGGCTCTGAGCTCTATAGAAGGGGATATGCTCGCCCGTTACTAAAATGCGTCACCCATGAATAAGCACAGTACATTCTGGAAGAATTACATCAAGGAGTGTGCAGTCTCCACACAGGGGCCAGAAGTACCCTTTCCAGTTCTAAGGGTCGGATACTACTGGCCGACTATGCAAGCAGACTGCGTGGACTACACTAGAAAATGTAAAAAATGCCAAGAATTCATAAATCTTATCCATACAAAGCCGGAGACCCTACACAGTGTGGTGCCACCATGGCCGTTTGCAATGTGGGGAATGGATATTGTCGGGCCATTTCCCCCGGGAAAGGGGCAATGCAAATTCCTTTTAGTTGGGGTGGATTACTTCACAAAATGGATTGAGGCCGAACCTCTAGCAACAATCTCCGCAGCTAAAGTCAAGGGGTTTGTATGGAAAAATATTATCTGCAGATTTGGCATTCCACATACCATAGTATCCGACAATGGAAGATAGTTCACAGATCATACTCTGACAACCTACTACAAAGAACTGGGCATCCGTCACGTAACCAGTTCAGTTGAGCACCCTCAGACAAACGGTCAGGCTGAAGCCGCCAACAAAATCATTTTGAATGAGTTAAAAAGAAGGTTGGGAATGGCTAAAGGTAGGTGGCCAGAGGAACTATTGGAAGTACTATGGGCGTACCGATGTACACGCCAGTCCACTACGGGGGAAACACCATACAGTATGGTATATGGGACAGATGCTATGATACTCGTTGAAGTGGGGGAACCGACTTTGCGCCGGCAGTTAGAGCACATCAGCCTCAATGATGAAAGCCTAGCAACTAATTTGGATGTCATCAACGAGTTACGAGATAAAGCTCAGATCAGAGAGCAAACCAGTAAAACCCGAGCGGTAAGAAGGTACAACACAAAGGTAAAACCGAGAAACTTTCGCCCAGGGGACCTAGTATGGAGAATGCGCAGTGAAGCAAGAAAGAATGATGGTAAGTTCTCGGCCAACTGGGAGGGCCCTTTCCGGGTAACCGAAGTGGCAGGAAAAGGTGCATACAGACTTGAGTGCTTATCAGGGCAGGCTGTCCCGAGAACCTGGAATGCAGCACATTTGAAATTTTATTTGAGTTAAATGTAAGAGGGATACTCTTTCCTTCACCAGTGTTTTATCCGGGTTTTCACTGGAAAGGTTTTAATGAGGCTCGAGTTGTTAACCATAATATAAAAATGCATTCAGCCCCATATAATGTTACCATTTCTCATTACTATAGTTAGTAGGCCCCTAGAAGTCGCTCTGATACGGCAGTCACCTTATATAAACCGATATGCGTTCGGAACCACTTCACTCGAAGGAGAAACTATCAAATTAAGCAAGTTACTCCATGGCAAACATGCCAAGTAACTGGTATATAAGGAGTCATTTCACGCCAACGTGAAACTCCAAGAAACCGAATAGGTTACTCCTAAAAACCGAATAAGTTACTCCATGGCAAACATGCCAAGTAACTGGTATATAAGGAGCCATTTCACGCCAACGTGAAACTCCAAGAAACCGAACAGGTTACTCCTAAAAACCAAATAAGTTACTCCATGGCAAACATGCCAAGTAACTGGTATATTAGGAGCCATCTTAAAACTCCAAGAAACCGAACAAATTACTCATAAAAATCGAATAAGTTACTCCATGGCAAACATGCCAAGTAACTGGTATATTAAGAGACATTTTATGCCAAATCCCTAAAAACCGACTAAGTCACTCATAATATTATTGCTCTAAACATTTTGAAGATCACAAATATGCAAAACGATTAATGACCAATTCCATAAATACAAGTAACGGTCAAGAACTTCATTGCCATAGTTAATCAAAAGATACATGGGTGTTAACGGCCAAAGCCTTTATATTCAAAAAAAGTTGCTTACAGCAACTTAGCAAGAAAAAAAAAATCAACAATATACATATATAAAGTAAACAAGAAATCTTTTTGTTTGAAATCATCCCTCCCCAGCAGCACTATCTCCCTCTTCTCCTTCTTCCTCTCCTCCATCATCTGGGCGGTCAGTCTCTTTGAGCGCAGAATCCTCGGCAGCAGTAGGTATGTCCTTTATGAGTACCAAGCAACCATTGAAAACATCTTTGTCAGGGTCCATGTCGTTTTGCTCTGACACACCATAAAGAAACACATCCTAGCGGACAGCTTGGCTAAAAGCTTCCTTATGCAGATCCAGGACATAGTCTTTCAAGTCATTGAGCTCTATCTCCAGTTGTCCTTGCTCGGACACTGCCTCATCATGCGTCAAAGTGGCTTCAGACAAGGATTGATCCAGTTCTCGGATATCAGTAGAGAGCCTCTCATTCGATTTCTTCATTCCTTCAAAATAGGCTTTCAGAGCATCCCTCTCTTGTTCCACTTTCTTCAAATTCATTTCTGCAGTTCGCAAAGCCTCGCCCAAGGCACTATTCGCCTCACGGCTCTCTTTAAGAGACTGGCTAGAAGCCGACAACTCTTCCTTTATCCTCGCCAACTCAGCCACCCCGCCTTTCAACACATGGGCCCTAAGGACTTTGGTTATAGCCAAAGAGCGGCTATGCATTTCAAGACAAGTATTCACCAAGTCAACAGTTGAGCATCCGGTCAAGGCCTTCTTTTCAGCACTGGAAAGGGCAACATTGGTACCCTTTGAAAAGTTAAGTTTTGAGCCGAATAGTGAGTCCACCAAGCCCTTATCAGATTCAGCCAAATTTTTACTAGATGAAGACACGCTTTGCCGAGAACTCTTCGGGGATGGCTGGGACGAAGACTCTTTCTTTTCTTTGTCTTTCTTCTTGTCCCTGGACTTGTCCTTGGACTTGCGTTTTCTTTTCTCAGAATCTGGAGGAGGAGGAGCTTGATCAGGAAAGGGGGAGTGCGTCTCAGCTGTGCTCCCACCGACAACCTTTTCGGTAGCAACCCGATCTTCTTTTATTTTCTTTAGGCGGTAAAGATAGGCAGATCCTCGTTGAGCCATTATGCCTGCCATAAAATATATAAGTTCAGCAGCATTAAAAACCGAGACCATGGCGGGTTATTAAAAAAGAAACATACCATACAAATCCACCCAGCGATGTGCAAAAAGATAAAGCTTAAGAATGGAGCGGACATTGAGTTTCCGAGGGAGCTAGTCCATTATCTCAAACATCCTCTTGTAGTCCTCGGTCACGGGAGACCTCGGCCAAGAAAGATAGTAGACAGGATCCCGAGTCCAATTCAAAGGAAATTTGGGAGTGTCCTCATCAAAAAAATGGTGCCTACTAGCGGCCGTTATGACGATTTTGAAAAAAGAATCTTTAAAATATTTATAAGACGAAGAAAAAAGAGTAAAAGGGACATTGTGAGACTGGCTAACCAGAGAGACCCACTTGACAGGATGAGAAGGGCGAGTACTATAATACGAAAGAAATACATGGGAAGAAAGGTAAAGGTGGAACATTTCAGCAAGAAGCCGAAACGCTTGAAGTGACGCCCAGAAGTTAGGATGTAACTGCGTAGGCGCCACATTCAACGTTCGTAGAACGCCCACCGTAAAATCGTCAAAGGGAAGGCGAATGTTGGAATCGGTAAACATACAAGGATATATATAAAAGAAGTCATGACCGTGACCTTCTTGGCCATGACACACATTATCTACAGGAGTACAGCGTTCGGCATACAGATCTAAACTTGATTTTCCTTAAGAAAACATGGGCACAACTGCGACATAGGTAGAAACCATAGACGACCACCTATACCAAGAAAACCTATTGGTAACCAGAGAACTCGCTCCACTCATATCCTTGGCGACGAGGCAAGGTGCTTTCGACAATCTCAGATGGGAGCATGCCAGTAGCAGTAGGTTGCTCGAAGGCCTCTGCACCACCATTACCAGACGCCTCCTCGGATATAAGAGGCGAATCCTCGGACACCCTCGACATTGCCCTAACACTCTAAAAAGAACTCCCAGCAGACTCAGAGAAACCAGACAAGGACGACATCTTTACCTCTTGGAATAAACGCGCTGCACCTAGCCACTACGATAATTTTGGGTTGTCGGATATCGGAGAACAAAAGGATAACACGCAAAGAAATTGGTGGCCCCAACTCCTATTTATAGAAAAAGACCTTTACCAAGGAAAAAGATGAATAGTGCACGATCAACATTCTACCGTCTGATCAAAAAACAGGCACACACCTCAATGAGACATGTCACATCATGACAAAGTTTCCCTCCTAAAGACGAATATGTATCTATAATAAGAGAGAGAGAAAAGAAAAGGAGGAAGGTCAACAGACACGCCATTATTCAAAGCACTTGCAGAGCCACAAATTAAGAACCTTTTCGCTCACCCTATCGCTCAAGCTTGGGGGACAAGTGTACTATTCGGCCTAAACCGACCCCTTGCCGCCCTAAGGTGGCCAGCTCATGAATGGGAGGAAAATACCTAAGTCTCAGACCGAGAAGTAAGCAGTCCAGCCTCAAACCGAAAAGTAAGCGGCCTACAGGTAACTTGTAATCGAGCACACGCAACCTCTGCCAAGTCAGTCTGCAAAAAGCTGACATAACGTAAGTTTCAAGCCAAAGGTGGACTCTATAAATACAAAGATAAACAAGGCCAAAGGTACGTGACAATAGATGCTAAAACATATTTACCTCCGATAACCGTAAACTTACTTGAGCGTCGGAGTGCAATCGCAGGTACTCCCCCAGGCAGACAGTAGACGGATAGTGGGAGAACAGTAAGCAAGTAATGATTGAAGCTAAAGAATGGTCAAAGACTCGAGCTTGATAGGCGAATAGTAGACGGTCAGAGATCGAAACCATCACTTGAGGACTGGTGGAAACTGTTTAGTGATCCTGATATTATCCGAAGTGCCCCAAAAATCTGTGTAAGTACAGTTCCCTCCTGAACCTCGAGAGGGTGTGTATTAGGCCTGATGGGGGTGCCTATAACAAAGTGAGGTGGTTCATATTTTTTGGGCCCCATAGCCTACGCCAAATATCTCCATTAAATGGGTGAGATTTAAATTACTAACGAATAAGCCTCCTCTCTTAAAGTAGGTATAATTAATTCAATATCTCAAGGGCTAGAACAAATTGACACCCATTGTAGGACTAGGTAAACTTTTCTAGCTCTACATTGGACAACAATATACTAAAAACCTTATTGAAAACATGATTTCTAGAGAGAATGAGAAACCAAAGATAATTCACACTCAATGAAGAGAATGGTGATGCAATAACCCTCCAACAAATCCTAAAATAATAAGCGAATTGTAAGGCAACAACTAGGAGATTAGAAGGCAATCAATAAGAGCATGAAAATAATATAAAATTGGGTGAGATCTCCCCTTTTCTAATCTTCTTTTCCTGTCAATTTCATTTATTTCTAGAATTTTAAATTTCTATAAAATGACTAAAATTTAAAAGTAGAAATATAAATAAATTGTGTTTTTAAAATACGAGTTTTAATAAATAAAAAAAATACTACGTTTAGATAACATAGTAAAAGAAAGTGTCAACATTTCCCTCTTTTATATTTAAAAAGAATATTGTATTGTAAAAGACAACCTAAGATTAAAAACGTAAAAAAATTATAAATATAAACCACAACTTATTTTATCGTAATTTTTTAAAATTTACTAATTTCTTAACAAAAAATTTGACCCAGACTGTACTTTAACGTTGCGAAGTTGTGAGATACATTCTGATCATGTATTTTTTTTTTCCTTTCAAATTTAGTAAATATTATGTTGTAACTATAGTTAAGACATAATTGAATATTATATTAAATTATAGTTATAGTTCTGGATTTCTTGTTAAATTACATTTTATATGCTCTTTTCTGTTTTTTTAAATATTATAATGATTTTCGTTATTACAAATTACAGAATGGTATTTTTGAAGCAGTATATAAGTAATTTACAAAAAAAGTAAAAATATAACTGCTTTAAGAAAATAATAAAGAAAAAATAAAAAATAATAAAAATTACAAGTTATGCTATAATTAAATGGTTCCTAAGATGCAATACGGTGTCACATAAGGAAATGTAAGATAGGCCTGCAGTTTATTTCTTGTTATCATTATAATATTTTGAATTCATATATATACACAACTTCAAATAGTTTGAATCCACTTTGTATTAATAATTTTTAAAAAAAAATTGAAGGAAAATTGAAATTTTTTCTGTTTTTATTTTGTATCTATGATATATATATATATATATATATATATAAGATAAAAAAATAATTATATGTAATAAAACAGAAATAGTCATAAATACAAACATTAACATTGTTAAAATGATAACATCTCATCAGATTATTTTACAGCTACAAATGATTTAATAAAATTAATGTATTAAAAAGTTTGAGTGAAGTTAGAAAATATTAATAATTTTTTAATAGATATAGTTTGTTTGAAAATATTATTTCATAGTCTTTCAAGAATATTATGTTTAAAAAAATAAACATAAAAACACCTTTAATTTTTAAAATAATTTTTTCTTATACCATAACATGTTAAAATTTTATAAAAATTAAAACATGACTAATAATGTAATTGATTATATAATTTATATTAATAAAATAATAATGATTTATGATAGTATTCGAAAATGTCAGTTAAAAGCTTAATGATTTAAGAACATTTGAAAAAAATAATATTTTTTAAGGGCTTTTAATATGGTTTCACTTATTCAGCAATAATATAAACTTGTGTTACTTGCGTAAAACCCTTTCATATGATAATCTTTAATTTTATCTTTTGATAATTTTTTTTTTATGTACCGACATGTAGAAAGTGAGTTTATAAATTCAACCTTTTCAGTCTATAAATTCGATCTCTAAAAGGTGAGTCTATAAATTCGAGTTTCGAAATGTGAATTAATAAATTTGACTTTTGAAATGTGAGTTTATAAATTTGACTTCTACAAGGTGAGTTTATAAATTCGACATCCAAAAGATGAGTCTATAAATTTAAGATGAGTCCATAAATTTGACTTTCGAAGGACGAGTCTATAAACCGACCTCCGAAAGGTGAGTTTATAAACCGACCTCCAAAAGAGGAGTCTATAAATCGATTTAAGCTCAATCGACATCTGAATGGAAAATCAATGAAACCGACTCCGGAAAGGGTATAACCTCATTCAGCCTCTGAATGCCGAATCAATAAACACTACTTTCGAAAGGGTATAACCCTCAATCGGCCTTCGATTGACAAATCAATGAAACTGACTTTTGAAAGGGCATAACCCTCTATCGACCTCCGAATGGCAAATCAATGATATGACTTCCGAATGGGTATAACCCTCAATCGGCCTCTGAATGTCGAATCAATAAACCCTACTTCTAAAAGGGTATAACCCTCAATTACGCTCAGAATGACAAATCAATGAAACCAACTTCCAAAAGGGTATAACCCTCAATCGGCCTCTAAATGTCGAATCAATAACCCTACTTCTGAAAAGGCGTAAACCTCAATCGGTCATAGAAAGAATCATTTGCCAATTAACATATCCAAGAAGCTTCTAGAAAGCCACTAAGAGCGCACCACGTATAAAATAGACACCACATTTAAAATGACTTCAATAACCCTCAGAATATGGACCTAATAAGCTTCTACACCTATTCAACTTAAAGTTGGGAGGCTTGCGTCCCTCTTAGCCTAGAGAGAGTACGTATAACAAAACAAGGTCGTACTTTTTGGGCCCCATAACCCATGCCAAATACCTCCGTGAAATAGATGAAATTTAAATTACTAACGAATAACACCCCTCTCTTAAAATAAGTATAATTAATTCAATATCTTAAGGGTAAATCTGAAATATTTGACCAAATCACGAAATCATGCATGCCAATAAATATTTAGGACTAGGTAAAACAATAATGAACTAGGATTCTGGCCTTGAAGACGTCGGAAGAAAAATTATAAATACAAGATTTATAAAGTGAAAAAATAATTGGGATTTGAACTAGTCAAAAATGATAAAAAAACCACAACGACTAGAACAATAATAAAACCTTTTCCTCATGGGTATTTTGAAAATTTAATTTTCTATGAGGTGTACTAAAAAGTTATAAAGGTGTAAGAAAAAGCCGTCAAGTCTTAGAAATGTGGGTGCGAAAAAGAGGAACAAAGGGCCTAAGTATTTGGGTTTTAAGGCCCACATTTATTTTGGAAATTTAATTCTTTGAGGTGTATGAAGAATTTATGGAGGTGCAGGAAGAACCCAAGCCTAAGAAATGTTGCTAAAGAAAATGACGAGTTATTCTTGTATCTCCATGACCTCGTCCTAGACTTGAAAAGTCAATTTATCCTTACTGTAAATTTACTTAATCTCACAATAACCTTTACTCTTTCACCTCCATACTGCCTTCCAACTATCGTGTTCACCACCTTCACCTACATAATGCGTTCTTGGTAGCGTGATATTGTAGTTTGAAGTAATATTCATGTTTGTGTAAAAATTGAGTGGTATCACAAGTTTAAGTGGTTAATTTTCGGATTTGGTGGTGGTTGTCGACGAAAAATTATCGTTACAATTTTTCTTTAATATATACCAGATGACATTTCATCCGATATACGTTTTGAAAAAAATTGAGATGCTATCTGATTTATGTTTTATTAATTAATACATATAGAATACACTTCATTTGATTTATATTTATTAACAAAACATAAACCAGATGTTACCTCATCAATTTATTATTATTTTTTAAATGTATACCGAATGAGGTAGCATCCAGTGTACTTTCTTAATTTTTTTTAGAAACTATTAAAAAGTTGATTCTGCACCAACTTCATCTCTCCCTCTCCAATGAATTCAAAGCAGCACCAATCCTTCTCATCCAATCTATCTCCAAAGGTTTAAACATTTTTTAAGAATGTAAGGCTTATGTGTTGTGTTTGTGTTCATATTTAGGTGGTCGGCAATAGCAGCTAGGTTGTCAGGGAGAACCGACAATGAAATAAAGAACTATTGGAACACTCACATCAGGAAGAGGTTGCTGCGAAGTGGAATTGACCCTGTCACACACGCTCCACGCCTTGATCTTCTTGACGTGTCCTCGATTCTGAGGTCAGCAATTGGCAACGTTTCTGAATTTGCAAGGCTTATTAGGTGCCCAAGCTTTGATGAACCCTGTGTTTCTGAAGCTTGCTGCCACTGCCACTTTGTTATCTTTGAAGAATGACTACAACCCATCAAACTTGGTTTCACAAGTGCAACAGTTCAATGAGCCATTTATCTAAAACAAATGTAAAACAAGTGATGTAAAACAATGAGCCATTTATCTAAAGAAAATGTAAATGAAGATCCTTTTTCTTGGTTGCATTCACTGTAATTTCCTTCAATGAACACGGACCTTTTATTCCCAAATTCTGGAGTTGAGCAAAGCTTGAATAATCCAAAGAAATTGGCATTACGATAAGATCATCAGTGATGATAAAAGTCGCACCATCATTGACAAATCCATTGCGTGAACTTCTAAAGAAAACTGTCGGTACCTAGGCTTAGAACGACGAGACTTAGAATTTGTTTTGAAACACCAAAATTGCAAACCTAATGTCTATCCATTGATCATTCTATTTACAAGGGAATAGCATCCTGTTTACAAATTACAAACTGAATTTCACCCTTTCCCATTTTGTATTTGGTTTACAATTTTCACTCTTCTCCCATTTTTGTATTTGGTTTACAATTTAATGTTTGATCATCTGGTTTGTATTTTCTAAAACTTCCTAAATCAGATTACTTTGTCCGAGTAACTACTACAATGATCAAAATCTATAAAAATAAAAAATCTTGTGGAAAAATCTTTTCTACTATTTAATTACTTACTAAACTTTTAAAAACGTCACTATGGACGATGTATTTGAGCGAACTGTAACAGGTATATCTCTTTGTTGATGGGAAGATAATTATACACTGTTAACAGATATATCTCTTTGTTGATGTGGAGAGAATTATATTAATGATCTCACATAAACTAAATTCATCAAGATCCTCACTTTAAAGCCTAAATTCTGACTTTAAGCCATATGAATAAATTATATTAAATTGCAAGATTTATTATAGAGGGTTAAACTTGTTTCTTAACTCTAAACCTAACTTCTCATATGCATGAGATATCAATTCATTTGGTTGAATAAAATATGAAGCAAGTTACTGTAAGAGTGAAAGAGAAATAAGGATCGTTTCCTTTTTGTTTTCATACTACTTGAATTGGGTGAACGTTGATACTTTTCTTTCATCAAATGGTTCATATTTTTCTATTTGATGAAAGGGTTTTTATTTTGTTATGCTAAGAATACATAGATTTTGGGACAACATTAAATGCACCAAAGGCCGTTTCTGATAAATACTCACTATTATTCCTTCCTTTCATGATACCTAATTGTAAGAAGATTCAACTTGAATTATTATTTAAATTCAAGCTATTTGCGCATCATGTGTGTCTCTTCAACAATACCTTGTTAGAATCAAATTCTTTCTTATAAGCATGTCTTTTGCATTTAATTTGTCACGATATGATAATATTATATTTTGGGGGCTTAAAGCTATCTTAGTTGACTCTTTGTTATCACTTTCTAAGCCTTCTTACTTGCTTGGTTGTTTGACAATGGAGTAATATTACACTTTGAATTTTGAAACATTCTAGAACCTACTTAGATTATGAGCTTTATCCCCAGTTTTATTGGCCAATTACGGGAATGATACAAAAAGGTAATAATGGTGGTTTGATATTTGTTTTGCAGCATCATTTGAAGGAAAGAAAGATTTGGGTGATGAATGGACAAAGAGAAACCATGCGTCATCTATATGTTTATAAAAAGAATAAAAGGAGGATAGTAGTCTCCGTTTATGAGAGCTAGCTTTTTGTTGTGTTATTGGCACTTCCTATGGTTTTTATGTGAAGCTCACTAAAAAAAATGTGTATGTGGTGACATTTTTTTTGTATAAAGCGTCAGTCATAAACGTCGCTTTATACATGTGTGGCGTTTCCAAGAAACGCTATAGATCTGGCCGCCACAAAATATAAAATGGCGTTTTTGCCCGAAACGCCGCAGCATGCGCCATATTATGCCTTGTATAAAGTGGTGTTTTTTGATATAATTAATGTCAATTGAAATGTTGTAATTATGTTTATTTCCAACAACAATAAATGATACCTCTAAACGCCATGATAAACGTTTTAATACGACGCTTATTATGACCATATTATAATTAATGGTGAATGATAATATGTTAGTTCTAAATGTCGTAATTTTAATATTAAATAAAAAAATATGCAGTATTTTATAATTATATATCCATTAGTATTTAATAATTTATCAGATTTCATAATCATAAATGTTACATACATATCCAATAGAAGAAAACTAAAATAACAATACTTTTATAATAACAAAATATCACATTAAAATATTTTATAGTGCAACATAACATAGTATATGTTCTAACAGAGTTCACAAAATATTAAGTTCCAAGACACTATTACAACTTACTAAATTGTTCAAACTCACTTTCCTTACGAAATACAAAAAAAAAACATATATATTTAATTCGTCTTGCTGCCTCCACTTGATCCTACAATGTGATTTGGGGATGGAGTACCACTTGCAACATCTGATGCCGAAAATATTAGCAGCAAAGAAAATTAAATATTGAAACAGGATGTACATGTTAATACTATAGCAAAATTATTTGAGGCACTTACCAGGTGTCATTGCAGCAACATATTCAGATATATCCAATCTTATTCACCATTGTTCCATGTTAAGACCTTCTGGAACATTCTTAATAAAGTCATTTCTGGTCAGTAGAGGATCATAAAATTTATTCCAAAGCTTGTATACGTACTCCCTCCAAAGTTTTCCAATTTTGAACATAACATCTCTTTTGACCAAATCTTCATTTAACTTAAAACAGAATCGTGTCTTCAAATAAAACACAAGTTATTTCACATGTATGGACTAAAAATATAAGTTTATATAATTGCATAAAAATACAAGTTTATGCAATTTATGCACTTGCCTTGTTGTTGATATAATTAATTAATATCTACCATTTTGGTAGATTTAAATTACATAGGGTACTAAGTGGTGGTAGCTATAACTAGTATATATTAACTAGGTTTCATTTTAAATGACTGAGCTGGTTAGTGGTTACCTCTTATAATTTATTAACTAGGCTCCATTTTTCTCATACAATGCACAATGTAAAATTCATTTTTAAAAGGCATGGCATTAAGATTATATCATATGTGTATCAACAGTAGCATCACTGGATGGAGTTCATAAATGAGTTAGGTAGCCTTTTAAGTCATCAATTTTTAGACTTAGAAACACTATCCCTGTTTGTATTATAGTTATTACACAATCTTACACATGCTAGGATGGTATTTGTATACTGGTAGAAAGAATAATAAAATAGCAAACTTAAACTGTTCATACTATGAGTTATTTCTATTTTTAATTAATTCCATTCAACAAACCGCCATTGAATATTGTTCAATTAGTTTAAGCTGTTTTTATGTAGCATTCCTCTTATTTTTTATTTACTAAAAAAAATAGTAAACTAGTTTAGCGTGTTAAGTTATATTTAAAATTTGCTTTTTTAAGATGATATTAAATATTAAATGTTAGGTTAGATTTAAAATTTGCTTTCTCAATATGATATTAGATATTAATAGTCTATTTTACTGAGAAATCTTTTCTTAATAAATTAATTTTGTGTGATGGTTCATAATTGTAGACACATTTTGTGAATATTTTACGTGGCATAAACATACGCCCCATGGTCCCCATACATGACTAACTTGGAAGGTGTTTGTTAGACCATAGAAAATTTTAGTTTTCACTGGTTAAGATATTGTTCTTAACGGACACACCAATAATTAATAATCTTGATACCTAACAAAGTTACCATGAAAGCAAGTGTCTCCTACAGAGAATGATAGTAACTAAAAGCAACAATTCTATATATAACTTTAGAATCATTAGGTGTACTTTATTGATTTAGTCCACATCTTTTATTGATAAAGAATGATTATTATATACAGTTACATTTTATATATAATATTAATAGATATTAAGTTCCAATTTCGTTCTACACCACAAAATGATAACAGTCATTTTCTGTTCAAGGACAACGTGAGATTCATACAAGAGCAAAGAGGAATACCGTGACATGTATTTGGGCACCAGAATTGATGCCAAACGCAGGGTTATGCTATTTCTGTGGAATAATGTTATGCTACCTAATATTAAGATAACAGTCATATGCATATCACTGCCTAGATCAAATATGATATAGTGAAAAAAATGCCTAGGCCAAATATTTAAAGTTTTACCTTTAGTGTACTCTCTCACACACTCTTTCTTTATAAGCATCTGGCTCTGACCATCTTCCAAAATTGATGTGAAACAAAATATGTTTTGAAACTAGTTGTTCACAAACTCCTCCAAATAAACCGGATGCCTCTCTAATTAGTTGATAGTTATCATCATAGTTAACCACCACCCACTGACTTCAGCAAATTCTTAATTCTTTTAAGAATTTTTTTCCATAAACAAGGTAAAATTAAAAATCAGAGCGATTAAGAAGCTTATCTAAATTTCTGAATTCCATAAATTAACAACCTCACGCTTGATAGATGCCACAACCACAACATTTAAAATCTACTTCAAAAATGGAATCCAACTTTACCTCTTAATCCTAGATCTTTACTGGAACTTGTCCAAGGTTACAATTTAGTATAATAAGACATACATGTTTTCTTAAAAAAAAAAAAA
>Ga0209489_102086_pt1 | contig 41063 bp, 16 predicted proteins | sample SiratrowhiteBW_FD_187527 | JGI IMG/M metagenome (GOLD analysis project Ga0209489, IMG submission 187527) | Root nodule microbial communities of legume samples collected from California, USA - Siratro white BW (SPAdes) (version 2) | ecosystem: Host-associated > Plants > Roots > Nodule | place...
TCACTGTTTTAATCATAGACTCCACATTAGCCTCATTTGAAACATCTCCAGCGAAGGTAAGAGCTTCTCCACCAAATGCCTCAATCTGAAAGTGATAATCAAATAAATTAATGCAGTAAGTATAGTCAACCCATGGAGCTAGCTTGAACACATACTTCCAAATAGCACCACCAAACTCATGATTATATAATAATCTAGCTTAGATAGTTGAACAGTGTGTGTGAGCTGCTATAAACTACCTAATACCTATATTCAACTCCTATGAATATATATAATAATTGACAAATCCAAAACCGTGGATCTATCAATATGACACATAAGTACAACAATATGGTCTCTCCATATGCAATTATTCCAAATTTCCACTACTGAAAACGTAATTAATATAATCTACCTCTCTCACATTGGAATCACACACCACTTTGTTTTCAGTAGTCTTCTTTATATATGTTTAAATCATATCATATTTTCCTTACTCGATGTTACTTTCCATACACAGTCATTTTGCAGCTTATAATTTATGCGTGCACCTGGTCACAAAGTATAAGAATCAAAAGAACAAAAAGTATAGAAAGAGGAAAAAAGTTTAGAGATTGTATGTACCAAGTTGGAAACCTCCTCAGCTTGCGTGGATGACTTGGCATAGTTGACCAAGACCTGTAATAGAGTAGAAAACATGCAACCCTAATAAGTGAATGACATGAAAGTATGAGAGTAATATATGTCATGTTGCATGCACTGAATCTTAAAACTTTGGTTTTGTACTTAACCTCACAAAACAGTTGGTAAAGTGAGAGTTACTTTGATTATATGCACTATTTTGTTGGCTTTATCTGTTGTTATGACAGTTAAATTTTCTGAATTGGTAACAAGGAGCTTACCTTGCAAGAGGCTTTACCTAAGGAAAGTGCAATTGCACGGCCAATGCCTCTGGAGGCTCCAGTGACTACAACAACAGGTGCTTCTTTGTTCTTCTTCTGAATTGCTTCAACTTCAAATGAACCATTCCATGGCAACTTCTGAAGAGACACAACCTTGCTCCCTACTTTCTGGGTAAGTCCCCTTCCACTGGTTCGCAAAAAGAGGGAGTTTGGTCGAGCCAGAGAACCCATAATCATCATCATCACGTTCCCTATGCTTTGTCAGACTCACAAAAATTCAACCACATTGTAATTTGCAAACAACAAACACTCATTTCTGTCTTGGCGAGGCTACCATTTGGAAGCCACAAAGAGGCAATTAAAGAGGTGATGTTATTATTGGTTTAAGAGCTATTTTGAACCAATTCTCGTTCCAATTTCTAGAAAAAGGTAAATATAAGATTATAACAACATTACAATAATCACACATTACATCAACAACTCTTTATTAATCAAACTTAACTTGTTCATGAAATCTATAAGTGGCACAAGAAATGAATGCCACCTATCATTATAATAATAAGAATATTACCATGAATGAATTTGATAAAAAAAAATAAAATTGAGCCTTCTTCCTGCAACTTCTCTTGTTCAGAATAAAATCCTCCTAGATATTGTCATCCATCAATTATCAATCATAGTAGTAAAATCATGATCTTCATCTAAATCCAACTAAAAGTAAAAGTCATTTATGGTAATTTCAATTGTTGCAATTTAAATTTCATGCTCATGAACAGTAAAATAATAATTTTCTTTAAACGAAATTTCAAATCTACAAGCACTACAAAGATTTTGGTCCAATCCAAGAATGTAAAATTTTTATGTGAAGATTATCCTTGATTGATATAATAATTATTTCTTGAGATCTCTATGGTTGCTCAAAAGTCTTTAGATGTTGTTGATGAGATCATAGTTGTCAATGCTCCTTCTAACTAATCTAATTTCATTGATGTTATTTGGAATTTGTAAAAGACTCAACTTATTTTTGTGGACTTTTTTCAATGATAGCAAGTGTATCTCACGTCTCTTTGATACATTTGAAGTATTAAACTTTGTCATATTTATCTTGAGACATGACACATCAGGATATTATTGGCTCTAACATTCATCTAATAGTGATGTAGTTGTCTTTCACTCTTAACTTCTCTTGTAGCGAACATTTGAAGTATTAAACTTTGTCGTATTTATCTTGAGACATGACACATTAGGGTATTGTAGGCTCTAACATTCATCTAATAGTGATGCAGTTGCCTTTCACTCTTAACTTCTCTTGTAATGATTGTGAATCTGTGCCTAGTGACATATAATTACGTTTCTCTACCACATTTAGTAGCATATCTACATGGCATGACTCAAAAAGAAAGAAAAGATTGTTTGTTTTCATTGGCCATAGTTCTTACCTCTAAACAAAGGTGGACAATAGATTACTTAGCCAAGATCAAGCCATGAATCTCATAACAATATTCCTCTCATTCTACTAAAAACTAATCTCGAAAAGTAAGATTTGAAGCTAACTAAAGATATAGGTTACTCTAGAAGGGGTTGAATAGACATAAGATTATTTTTCATTAAGAGATAGACTATCTAACAAATAGAAGCAACACAACAGTTTATATTGGTTCATCCACAACACTTGAATTACACGCTATCTTGCTTTACAAAACTTTCCAAATGGTTTGACTAATCAAAATTTGATTACAAACACAAATACACAAATTACTCATGATTATCCTTTCTCAATCTCCTTTTGAGATTAAGAACTCTAGTGTTCTTTTAATTATCAATCTGACTATAAACACATAAGATGGAAGATAATAGATATAATATAACTCTTATAGGGAAGATATATTAAGAATTCTCATAGGTGGGTAACTTCACAAAATGAAGCGTACACAAGTTTCACACTTCACACAGAGAATTAAACACAATCAAGCTTAGAATTCTATATTTCTTTGTATGCTTCGACAATGAGCTCATGGTTTGTTGATCAATATATAAACTTTGACATTATGAATGTTACTTGGTGTGATCTCACTCATAATATCTCTTTATGCTTGATATGTGATGACTAGTCTTTTATGTTGATATTCCTTTATACAAATTATTGTGATATCATAAGATATGTATAGAACGTTGTATTTTCTTATGAGAGATGCAAGTTATATACAAGGAAATAATGCAAGAATATATAATATAAAGGTTAACTTGATTTTGTGTTAATCATGTTACATATTGAACTTCATATCAATTAATTTCTTTAAAAAGATTTTTAAATGCTGTTGAAATCATATTTTACATCTTGATCAACAGATTCTACTCAAACTAGTGAGGAGAAGGAATGCATGTCTCTTGTTCTTTATGCTTGTCTAGTGGACAGTATAACGTATGTGGTGGTGAATACTAGCCCATACCTTACTCAAGCAGTCGGTTTGGTGAGTATATATGTGAACAACCCATGGAAGGAGCAATGACAAGTTGTGAAGTAGATCTTATGATACTTGAAAGGAGTTGAGGACACTAAAATGATCTTCAAGGATGATTTATATTGGTAGGATTCTCATACTTTAAATATGTTGTGGACTAGGATGCTAGATGGTCCATTACAAACTACACAATCACAATTGACAAGTGTTAGGTATCCAAGTGTGAATCTAGTCCCACATTATGTAGAAATAAGAAAGGTGAGCAACATATAAAAAAGAAGACCCACAAAACTTAATGTCTTAGACTTACTTTATACATCTTCTATGATAGTTTGAGTGTAATTGACTGAAGATCATATTTGACATGGTAGGACAAAATATATCAACATCAAATATCACTTCATTTCTTTGTAGTTATAATAAACTTTTAAGCCTTCACTTCATTTCTTTGTAGTCATAATAAACTTTTAAGTCTTCTGAGTTTCCTTTTATTAGGGAAGACTAATTTATTCTTTTCACACTTTGTGTTTTGTTTTTTATTCTTTATATGCATTCAATAATTCATTTTACAATTATATCAGTTATTTTTTAATATAGTTCAACATATTTCAATGCTCAAGGTTAAAAATAGAATATTTTATAATATTCATGTAAATAAATTTAAACTTTAATTTTTAGATAAATTTTTTTTAAAATAAATAAAGCAAAATTTAAAGAATTAACATTAAATTATGAACTTCAATAAACCAATTAATTAACACAATATTAGATTCAACACTCACATTATGGAATGATCCATATATAATAAAAATCTCATTTTGATGAAAATTCCTTAAATCAATTTCAAGAAAGCAAACCTAACATAAAAGAGAGAAACAAATGATTGGATAAAAACATTAATCTTATTAACAAATATTCTAAAAATATTGGTTAAAAATTAGAAAATATATTTTTAATAAAAACAATAAATAAACAGAAAACATGTTAGAAATGTTTTAATGAGAATTTATAGTTTTTATTTTAATTTTTAATAAATATTTTAAGAAATGGTATGACATCTTTCTTGAATTATTCTTTTAGGCAATATATCTTGATTTTTATGGATTCTCATACTATAAGATATGAGTTAATTTGGTTATTTATTAAAAGAACTGGTACAATAAGTGGTAGGAAGTCTAAATCATCAATGTAGTGATTAAAAAAAAACAAGATAAAGAATAAAGATAGATGCATATATAAAAAAATAATAAAGATAAACGTAAATTTTAAAAGGCCAAAAAGTAAACAAACTTCCTTTTAAAAATTAAAATCAAAATTCTTATATTTTAGGAATTAAATCAATAAAAATATTTTACTATATTTTTAATCAAAAATACTATTTAATATTGTAAAGTTAAATGAATTAAATTGTCACTTCAATGTGTGAAGAAATTATGAGGGACTTAAACGAATTTTAATTAACTTTGAAATGGGTGCTAACGTAGTATTATTTTTGTTGAAAAATGATAATATTAGAAACAAACACATGAATTCAGTAATTAAAATGTTAAGATAACAAATAAAATCTATTGAAATCATGTGTTATTTTATATATATTTTTTAATTATTTTAAACTTTAAGGAAGTTACAATTTATTTATTTTTTAACTATTTTAAATATTAAGAGTTATAATTTAATTTCATTTTCAGATTTTTTTTAATTATTTTAAACGTTAAAGAAGTTACTCTCTAATTTTATTTTTAATTACTTTAAATGTTAGGGAATTACAAGTTTGTTTTTTAAATTTAAAATACTCAGTTGCTTAGTTTTGTAGTTTGGAATTTGATTTGTTTATTGGAACTGAAGCCGTTGTTGTTTTCCTACTAATTGAGTGTAAAATTACCATTGAGAAACGGTTTCGCTTTCACGAGATTATACATCTAAGTAAACAAAGTACTGACAGAAACACAGGACATCGTCATGTAAAGTAAAAATATTATCAAAATATATATATATATATATAAACACTATTGTCATTTCAACAGTTAAATCTTATAAAGTTGAATTCCGTCTAATATCAAATCTTTTAGGAAAGATAATGCAACCCCATGCATAATAGATAATGGAATATAATTAATAAGAAATACTTTGTAACAATGAATAATAAATAATAAATTGTGTATTTTTGTTTAATTAAAACTGTTAAATTCTTCTTTGGAAACCGTGCATATTTGTGCATTGTGGTTCTCTGTCCTGTTGTGTTTGACAGAAAAAATAACAAAAACGCACACGACCGTTGGCAAAGTTAAATTCGGCTAGGGAAAGTGTGTTTAGGACCAAACCAAACACAAGATAGAGGCATAAAGCAACTGAAATGATTAGCATAATAGCCTTTTAAGTTTCCTTCATCACCTACCAATTAAAGTGACATGATTTGATAATCTTGCATTAGTGTACAGAGCTAGCTATTGCTTAATCATAACTCAGTTGTTAAGTTGACTTTATCCAACTTTGCCCCACACCACTTTTTTCTCCCTTCATTCCATTTCTCTCAAGTTTTTTCTTTCTTAGTTGCACTATTCTTTAAAATACCATTGTCTTCTTTGATAGATAGAAACCTTAGGCCACAAAAAAAACTAATTAGGACATATCAACTTGTTCACAATGCCAACCTCACCAAAATCATGCCCCTGAAAGTGATGCTTCAGTCCTCCTGAAATGGACTTTCTTATACACATATTGGGTCTCTCATACACTGTCCCAAGATTGTTCTAAATTATGCTAACTTTGTTCATTACTGGGAACTTCAAATTCATAACATGTTTGGCCAAAATATTACTACTAATAGTATAGTAGCTCTTGTTTTTCCTTTTGGGGTTTTCAATGAGTCAAAACTTTTTGGTTGCTATAGGGATCAATGTAAGGTAAGGTCCATTTAATATTACTGGAATGTGATAAGAAATTTAATAGCTTACTCCAAAAATTGACCCCAGTCAATTCCAATGCTATTAAATATTATCACTTATGATCTGTTTATGCCATGAAGGGTCCAAAAGTTCAAACTTGTCTTCAATGTGGCATGTAAACATATAACCTTCTACCAGCACAATTATAGTATTAATATCTCATCCAATCCAATTAATATTAGCAATTAAAAAAGTAGAAAAATGTTTCATAAGCTATAATATATCAAGTGGAACTAAAAATCTTAGACATCAAAATCTACCAATTAATGTATTTTAGTTCTTGTACCAAACACAGATGTTGAGAAAAATAGAAAACATACAAAATTCTGAGGTAATATTGGAGTAACATTTAAGAGAAAAAGAAAATGTGTGAAAAAGAAAACAGCTACTAGGCACTTGTAAGGGCAGAAATAAAAAAATAACTGAAAAGGAAACTGAAAATAAAAAGAGAGAGGAAAGAATGCTTGCTGTTTAGGACAAAACAGCAAATCAAAGGACAGTTGAGTATTAATATTATTATTCTCAAATTGCAGTTCAATATTCTTGTTTTTTTTTCAGAACTGAAAAAAAAAAAGAATTGTGTGAGGAGAGAGAATAATAGAATTTTTTTAGAGTTGTTGGAACCGTTGGATCAGACTGGCTCTGATCTGTACTTTTGGGTGCTCAGAAGAAGCCATGAATGCTGTAGATCCGGGTGTCTGAGACAACATTCGTCGCATTGTAATTGGCATTTAAGCTCTATTTCTTTGTTTTTGTTTTTATTATTTTTTGTTTTTTAATCTTCGAATTTGCACTGTGTTGGAAGCTATTTGACTTGGGAATTTGGTGAGCCGAGTTTCGCTGTGCGCTCTGAACTTGGCTTAGTGGGTGCTCCAGCTTAAATTTTGCCGTTTGAATTGGCTACCCTTTTGGTCGGTGATGACAACGGCGTAATTAGGATCTGCGCCATTGTTCTAGGGTTTCAGGTTTAGGGACATCTTCAATATTGTTTTGGATACTTATTGCATATGAATGTTGAGGAGTTATTAGGCATTGAGTTTGGAATGGTACAGTTTGTTTTAATATTGCAAATTTAGTTTTGTTTGTTTTGGGATATGTGGGTTGGTTGACTCAGTCACATTGGGTATGGTGGTAGTGTTTGTTGAGTGTTTAGAAAGAGTAAGAAGCCTGGGGAGATGGTTGGTGAATGAAAGTGGGTTTTTTTTTTGCTGATATTGTTGTTTGTAGATTGAATTTGTGGTGAGCTTGAGCTATTTGTTAACAATAATAATCATTGGTTGTTGGTTAGGGTGTTGAAGGATTTTGACTTTGGATTGTATGGAGAACTTGAGGTGACACTTGTTGGAGACTGCATTGAGTAGAGGAGATGCCACCTTCCCCAGCTTTTAGATGCTCTCCTGGTAGAGAGCCAAGATCAGACAGTCACAAGCGTGGGCGCAGTCTTGAAAGTGGATTGCATTTAAGAGAGAAAGATGATGATCTTGCTTTGTTCAGTGAAATGCAGTCAAGAGAAAAAGAGAGTTTTTTGGTTCAGCCATCGGATGACCTGGAAGACTCATTTTGTAATTTTCTGTACTGATATCTTGAGGAGAGAATGTATTCTATTTGGTTGATACTCATGCATTTCTTTTCCTTTTTTTTATATTAATTTGCAGCGACAAAGTTGAGACATTTTTCTGATATCAAGCTTGGGATATCTATTCCCGGTAGAGGAGAAACCAGTGAATTGCTTAATGCAGATGGAGACAAGAATGACTATGATTGGTGTGCAGTCTTCCGCTGTCTTTTGAATCTTACCATGTTTAATCTTGTTGGCGTGATATGATCAAATTTTGTGATTTCTATTCCAACTTTTTGCAATTGTGTTTCTTTCACACTAGTAGTTTGGTCAATAATTCAAAATCTCTTTTTCCCGAAGGTTTAGAATAAGATGTGCATATTACTTTACTGATGCTGCATTTCTGTTTTATTCATTTGAAGGTTATTGACACCACCGGACACTCCACTGTTTCCTTCACTAGATGATGAACCAGCAGAAATAAATGTTGTAAGCAGGGGAAGGCCTCGGAGTAAACCCATTTCCATATCAAGATCATCTACGGTGTGCTTTCGCATCTGTTTTATGCACAATTACCTCTCGAATAAAAATCCTTATCTTTTATTCTCTGTATGAAATGTGTTTTATTTTAGTCAATATCCACCTTTTGTTGGACTCTTTCAGATGGAGAGAAGTTACAAAAGCAGTAGGGGTAGTGCAAGTCCTAATCGCTTAAGCTCATCCCCTCGATCTGGGAATAATACATTGCAATCAAGGGGAAGGTCTTCATTGACGCCAAGTTCTAGTCCAACTCAAGTTATTAGACAGGCTACTCCAACAAGAAGACCATCTCCACCTCCATCAAAGCCCGTGACACCTGCTTCCAGGTCCTCTACTCCTACTCCTCGGCGGATCAGCACTGGCTCTGGTAGTCCTGCCGTCTCATCTGGGATTAGGGGAACTTCCCCTGTTAAGACAAGCCGTGTAAACTCAGCTTCACCCAAGATAAGAGCGTGGCAAACTAATATTCCTGGTTTTTCTTCCGAAGCTCCTCCTAATCTCCGAACATCTTTGGCTGATCGGCCGGCATCATATGTGAGGGGTTCATCCCCAGCATCCAGAAATAGTAGGGACCCTACTTCTAAATTTGGTAGGCAATCTATGTCTCCCACACCATCCAGGAGCAGCAGTTATATTAATAGTCATGATCGAGACCAACTTAGTTCACGCAGCAAAGGTTCTGTCATATCTTCTGGTGATGACGATCTGGACTCTCTTCAGTCCATCCCTGTGGGTAGTCTAGACCGATTTGGTTCAAGAAGGGGTGCTTCATTATCAAACAGCAAATCTCCCTCAATGTCCAAGAAGCCAACCAGGATGGTGTCTCCAAGTTCTGCTCCTAAAAGATCTTTTGATTCTGCTCTCAGGCAAATGGTATTTTTTGGCTTAATCTCTTGACTTACTTTCTCAATCATCTTATAGTTCGCTGAGTAATTTCAATTAAATAGGCTGTTTTTAATATGATATTCCTAAATTGTCTATATTAAAATTATCGTTTGACAAAAAGATATGTTCAGTCAACTCTGCATATGCATGCACACAATTTCCCTGTTTTATTCACTTTCCTTTTCATATATGCTAACAAGTAGTTAGAACATTCTTAAAAGGAACTTGGGTATTATGAGGTTCTCCTAGTGCTTGGATACTTATCAATTGGTACCAAAGCTGGTTGCTATGTAAAGTGAATAGGTTCCTTTAGTCCCAGAGTGGTATGAGATACTCGGAGGAATAATTAAGTTATTTGGTTATCCCTTTATAATAGCTAGCTTTTGAGGGTGGGTTCCTCATTGCTTGGGTTCTTATCAAAATCAAAACAATTTAAATGGAAATTGAATCGGGCCACCATCTTTGATCTTTGTAGGCTATCAATGATCAAACTTTGATATAATTTCAGTTTGTGTGTATTTCCCCCTAATACTCAGTGACTGGCGGTTAGAATCCCCTGTTATGTAATTCGCCGTCCCTTCCAGGGTTGTTACTGTGGGATCAGTTGGGATGTGATTAAGTACGATCGGATTGAAGTGAGGCCGGTCACCTGGAGGGTACAATCATATTTGATTTATTTATCTCTATATAATCTTGGGTACAATGCTTTATTTGGTTCTTCTAGTGCATGTTTTCTTTTCTCTCAGTTTATTTTTAAGCTACACATGATTAGACTATTATTTGACTAAATGACTTCGCAAAGTCATCAATGAGTTTGTTTACTGTGCAGTATATAAAGTGGTACGTGCACTTACTTGATTATCATAACAAAGTGTACACATTTTCTGTTCTTAGTCAGGAATGAGTTTTTCTTGTAAAGAGTTGTTCATTCATTCATGCTTCCCTCACCTTTTGCCCTGATCTTTTCCCTTGTGTCTTTAAAGAGTTGGTTGGGAACTTGGGACCAAACTCCTTAATTTGTTTGTTAACCAACTTTGCTGTGCAGGATAAAAAAAGTCCTCAGAACATGTTCAGGCCTCTTTTATCAAGTGTGCCAAGTACAACCTTTTATGTCGGAAAAGCAAATTCTGCACAACGTTCCCTGGTATCTAGGAACTCCTCTGTCACAACAAGCAGCAATGCGAGCTCGGATCATGGAACAAGTTTTGCACTGGATACTGAAGGTAGTGACCACAATCAAGATGATGTGGCCAGTGAAACTGAAAAGATAATATATGCTGACATTCATGAAGAAGTATTTTCCTTTGATAAAATTGATGTATTAAATGCAAACATTGGGCATGAGATCAATGATGAATCAGTTGATATCCTGCACAATAAGACTAGAGGCCCTATGATTGGTTTAGGTCCCACTGAATCTGAAGGTTCTGTTTATCATGGTATTGGCAAAGAATTCAGTGAAAGTTTAGAAACTTCCCATGTCATAGTTGACATTTCTGAAACTGGTGCTTTTGAGAATACGGAAATCTGTTCTAATTGTGGTTGTCCTCTGGGGGCCATTGATCAAACTGACAAGAATCTTAGACTATGTCAAGAATGCAGCAGGAAAACCACATTGTTGAGACATATCTTTCCGGAGGCAACTTTGGCAGTTTCCAATGGCAATTCAGTGAACTCCACAAGCATTCCTACAGAAGAAAAAACATCACATGAAACAGACCAACTAACTGTTGACTCTAGACTGCCTCAAGAGACTAATGTGGGTAACATGAGGCTTCCCATTAGAGAACCAGATGCAGAGGAAAATCAAACTTTTCCCAGTGAACTTATTTGGGACCACTCACAACAAAATCCTCTCTCTAGTTCAGTGGTGGAGAGAAATGAGCAGATGTCTACCAATCAGCTAGAGGTGGACCAGTCAAGGGTTGATTACAAGAAGCCTGATAATCATTCCGGGGATCAGCAGTCATATCTTTCTGAAGATCGCTCAATTTTGAAAGTTGACCTCTTGGAAGGCACTGGCATCTCTGTACTACTGAAAAGGTCAAGCAGTAGCAAAGGACCTGTAATTCAGGGCAGGACTTTTACTGCCACAACGCTATCTTATGATGATCTGTCCTTTGCAAGAAACAGCATTAACAGTATTAGAAGTTCAACTGGGCGTAGCAGCTATTCTACCTCATCATCTGTTGATTTCAGCTCAACAAGACATTCTGATTTTCGTGTCCAAAGGCAGTCAAGTGGCAGGAAATTGGATGTAGACTACGGATATGACGTTAGGATCAGGCCTCCAAGTCCTGGTTCATCTTTCTCTGGAATGTCAAGCCATTCTTACCATGGATTAGGTTTTACTACGCAAGAAACTTCTTCTGGCAATACTGAATGCAGCAACCTAGAGGAGATACCCCAAGATCTGCGAGAAATGCAACCTTCAGAAAATACAGTGACAGATGTGATTGATTCTTCTATGAGTTCCATTGTTGTCAAGGAAGATAATCTTGAATACCATGATCGTAGTAGAACAACTGATGCTTGTATCCCAGAATTAGTAAGCCAGGCTACTGGTGTTAGGCATGACGACAATTCAGTGGCATCATTTCCAAATCATGAAAGCAATATTTCGAATGATAGAATTGAAGACCGTCCAAATAATGTGGGCAGTGTGTCAAATACAGAAACACCAGTTCAGGATCCGGAGTCATCTTTTGATGAGAAACATGATATAGAGAACTCTAATGTTGATGGACTGGATGCTCTGGTAACTACCAACACTTCTACAATTGAAGAATCAGAAATAGAAGGGGAAAACTGTAGTCAGATTGATACTGGGGTGGTGGATGATGATACATCGCATGTATCAAAAGGCCTTGTTGATGATTTTCAGGAGCATTCTGTTTCAATTTCTTCCGGTGATTGTCTTGCAGCTTCTGTTTCTGAGCTCAATGCCTCCGAGTACTCCCATGGCATAGGTATGATGCTTGTTGGATGAAATTTCATATAAAAGATATTGCAGATGCTGTTTGAGATGAGCATGAAAACTTTCTGTGACAATCTTCTATTATTTGTGTGTCTCAATGCACTCGTGTATGTACATAGCACACAGTTTGTCATATGTTAACTTAAAAGAGACATACAAATTTCATGGTCCTGATTTCTAGTAGATAGCGTTAGTATAGTTTGAAAGGTTGTTTCTTGACATTTTTTTTTTTTGCATTAATGATAATACTCTGAATTGATGTGCCTGATATGTTAGGAGATATTTATGTTGGATTCTGGTAGTCAGCAGCAATTTAATAGTGCAGTTTCCAAGTTGCCTGGAGATTTGGTTTGGATTAACTTTTATGTTTCGGAATCTAAAGTGGAAATTTTTTATTAGAAAGTGTAACAAATGCATCCCCAAAATTTCCAATCCTACCAAGAGGTAATTTTTAATAAAAAAAATTCTATTTATTGTTCTCATAACCGCTGCTCCTGTGGAACATGTTATCAGGAATGTTTTATGCTACTCATAGTGTGGCTGTATTCTGTATTCTTTTGTACGAGCTATCTGAAATCTGAACAAATACTTCATCATTAGTTGGAGTGTACAAAACATTCTGTTTCTCAATGTACATGGTTTCTTTGGCTAAGCTATTTTATCTGCTGAAACTTTATTTTTGGAGAAATATTAGTACTCGGCAAATTTCTGACAGATTTCTGTTGCGTTTTCCCAGAGGGATCCACAGTTACGGTGGAGTGTCAGGATGGAGTGAACACCAGAAGCTTGACACTTGAAGAGGCAACAGATACTATACTTTTCTGCAGCTCTATCATCCATGATCTTGCATATAAAGCTGCAACGATTTCAATGGAAAAGGAACACTCAGAACCATTGGAAGGTTCTGAGCCGACAGTGACTATATTGGGGAAACCCAATTCCGCTATAAAGGACACCCGCAGCCAGATTGCCCGCAAGCGTGATATGAAACCTCAGAAGGCCAGGCCTAAGATGGTGGAAGCTGATGTAAAATCACAATCCCCTTCCAAGACTGAGAATGATGAAAATGCTGATGAATCTTTGATACGCAATGTTGGGCTTCCTAACAAGGTAGAGGGCATGAAGCCCCCTAATAAGCTGGAATCAAAGTGCAATTGCATCATAATGTGAGAGTTCAAAGTTCAGATTGCATTTGTGCCAGCATTTCTTCTCTTGTTGTTGGCCTATATATACACCAAAACATAGCTTAGCCAAATGCTTGCGCGTTTGTGTTCAGGTTTATGGCTGTTTGGGATAATGGCCAATTGCTATATGGTGGTTCCAATATATTGTAAGATATGGCACTTTGTGTTTGACATAATTGTAAAGTTATTTTTTCCCCTTCCTTTTTGGTTGGTAGGCCATTAATTTTGAGGATTGTGCTCCTCCAGATGCTCCATTCTTGTTATTTGATTTCCATCTCAATCTAGTGGTCCATGAAAGGAAGTGTGAAGTAGAACTAATTCATATTCGTTAAGATTGTGAAAAGCATACTGATTTCTTTGCCAGAAGTTTATCCATGTCGGACAGAGCTGCAGTTGAATAGATTTAGATTTTATCTTCTAAACTACTATTTTATGCAGTGAATTGCACAAGATAACTGTTGAATTTTGTATAATTAAAATTTGTAGCAAATAAATATTTTAATATATAGAAATTATATCTATCAATAAATACTTTTAAGCGTATAAGTTACACACACTATTGAAATCTAATTTAGATATAGAGATAATGAAGAGTAGATTGGAAGAGGCAAATGATTAAAAATATCAAATATATGATAGAGATAAAAGAATGGTAACTAGAGATCATTCAAATATAACTTTTTAGCTTATTAAAAAAAAGTAATGAAATGCAATGTTGTATGTTAAATGTATACTATTTATGTATACTTAGTGTTTTAAGCACCATAAAAAAAGGGAGAGTGGTAAGAAAAAATCCAACATCTTGTTATGATTAAGTGTTAAAAACTACAAAATATAAAACATGAATCATGTATCATCTTTAAGATGAATGTATTTCAACAACATATCATGTAAGATGCAAGTGTTTTGTCTAACAGATGATACAACACTATGTAGTTTTATTTTAACAAAACATATATGCTTTCAGACAATAAAACACATAGGACAGAATTAACCTTCAGACTAAAATAGAGAACACAAAAAAGGTTATTCTATGTTGTAGGGATATATACTACTTATGACTAACTAAAGAGATCCATTAGACAAATGACAAGTCACATTACAAAGATCTCTTGAATAAAGAGCTAAAGTTGCTTTTATCTACCAAATCACTAAACAAAGCATTGACAAGTTTGAAAAGGCTATCTATCTCATTCGACTATGCACAAGTAGGCAAAATCATGCCAAGACACGTTGGCTAAGGAAAGATAACTTGATCTAATGACAAGAGTACGTAAAAGAAGAAAAGAGCATTTAGTGTTATACGAAGTGCAATTTAATACATTCCAGTCAAGCAAGCTCGGCAGCTCACATAAAAGAAATGGAACTTATTCAACAAGTGGAACAAATTCGCAATTGTCATTGTCTTCAAAGCTTATATGAGGCAACTCAAAGAGAAGAAAATGTGAGACCACATCGTATAGTGTTGAAATATTGCTTAATTTTTTGTGTCGTCTAAAGCTTTATAGAAGAACACTCTTTGTATTAAATCAACTAAGCAGGAGAGAGATACATGCGTCTTCAAACGATTATCCTCTCCATCAAGCTTCAACATGAATTGATCACCATCTATAATATTTCTTCATCTTAGCCAAGAGTTTGTTGCTTAGAAAAGATTCTTAAAGAGGTTAGTCATGAGTGATTATGTGACGTCCTTTAAAAATATACTTATATATATATGTGTGTGTGTGTGTCCATTACTATACGAATTTCTTTTAAGAAATATACTTCATCTATTATAGTCAAAGAAAATTTTTCATCTAATGTCTATACGGCAGTAGCAAAAATTATTTTTGTGGGTTTGTTATGATGGACGATCAATTCAACCATTAGACAATAAAAGGAATTATCGTTTAATCTTATTCATGTATTAAATGTAGATATTTAAGTTTCGTATATAATTGTAAAACAAGGTACATCGCTCTTATCTACATACTTCGTCTACTATGCACTTGGCAGGTTCCATCTAAGGTATAAAGCATGTTTTAGTAAATAACAGCTTGGGTAATTCATACATTATTTTTGTTGATAAAATACTCTTTGTTATTGAAGAACAATAATGGTATTTGAAACACCTAAATCTAATAAAATTTACTACATGATAAACTAAAAATTATTTGGAATGTTATACATGTCTTAAATGATTCAGTAAATTTGTATACTATCATTTAATATGATTATTTCTTTCCTCTACTATTAGTTCACTTCTTGAACTTCAATAATTAATCCTTAAGGATAGTCTAACATTTTAACTAGAAGGATAATGGACTCATGTGAAGTAAAGTCTTGATTAATCTAGTAGACTATTTAGTACATATTCATAATTTAGTTTCTTCTACTTAAATACATTTTATGTATTTTTAGAAAATATTCCATTCATTACTTAGACTACTACTTATACATATTTCCTATTGTCACTATTTGCACAAAAGACTTAAGGATCACAGCCTTGGTTTTAAGTAATCCTAATGACTAAGTACTTGTTACATTTGTTTATAAAAGTACATATTTAGCTGTACTGATATGGTAACATAACTATTACAGGTTTTCCTATGTAGAGCTGGTGGAAAATAGAAAGAAATAATGATAGAACCATCCAAGACCAAAGGAATATTCTGATTGGACTTGAATGTCCACATTGAACTTTTTATTTCCCCAAATGTGACCATACTATTTACTGCGTAGTCCAATTAGCTTCTAAGAACATGACAAGATGTTTGTTGTGAAGGAATTAAGGTTACTTAAGAGTTCCATTCAATTTTGGTATATCTTTTTATTATTTCTCATGTATGTGAATCAAAACAAAAAAATAATAGAAAAGTGAGATATACATACATAGAAATAATATTTTATCCACTATGAATCTCATTAAAATAGAGGGTTTATAGTATTGATTTTTGAAATATATTGAATAATTTATTTTATAAGAATGACAATTGCAGTCACTAGTAAGGATAAATAAGCTATTAATAACAATACCCTCCCACCAACAATATAATCTTCCACTCATTTAATCTCTAATGAAATTTAATCCTCCACTAGCAAGCATTGAATAAGGTACAACATGATCATCAGACCCATCCACAAAGTGGAATCAAAGCACATATAAGAGTAGTAAAATAAGAAATCCAATTAAAATCAATTTATATAATATCAATAGAAATCATAGTGAAATATTTTAAGAGGTGAGACCTATGTTTAATTCTGAAATTTAGTTTTCATATTGCCAATTCCTAAAAGAATAGATTGTAGTAATATTATCCAAACAATAACATATTAGATGATGTTTCATATTGAATGATCTGCCCCCGTACTTGTGGTATATGATATCTAAAATGATATTTTAAGGTTTTAATAACGTATCGTTTACTCATGAAGAGGTCTACAATATATAAAAAAATTGACTTTATTTCTAAAATATTACAATTCTTTGAGATGTTACATTATGCACTGGAATAATCAATAATGACTTTGTGCACTCATTTGTATGCCAAAAGTGACAATAATAATACTTGTAATGTATATCTTAAATACTGAAACCCATTATTTTTTGTTTTTGGAGAATTGAAAGTGGCTTAGTTTGGGTAAACTAGTATAAATTTTGTATTATTTCTTTTTTTCTCTTACTTGAGTATTAATTATTGACTATCTCCTTATAAAATTATTGAGAAAAGTTTTTATAAAACCATAAGATGATCCTCTCTTGTGACTAAGAGGCACTTGTGAAAAAAATTTCAAACTTGTTTTATAATAAGCTCTATTCAAGCTTCCTTTCTAGAGCTTACATGTGTTTTTACTAGCTTGTGTGGTTTAGCAGATCTTGTGTTAGAACTTTATCAAAAGATTACGACTTTATGTTGATATCTTAAGCTTTTGTACACTAAAGGAGGTGAGTCAAACTCTTTATTTTTTGTTAGGTTTCTACTTTTGTTGATAGTACCATATTAAGCATACACACATTGATGATTGATACTTTGTGTTAGAGGGTTTCTTAGTAAGCATTATTGGTCAACTTATTAGTTATTAGATGATTTCACTTTATAATAACTCATCTTATGCTAAGCACTTGTAAATCACATCTAACCTACTTGTCTTACATCTTGATCTTGAACATGGTAATCTAGTCTTGTAATATACATGTCCTATGATACTTCTATTTGATGCATATAAGACCTGTCTATTCTGCATCGCTATGCGTCTTATGACCTTTTCGTTTGATGCTTCTAATACTTATTTGATCTTCATAAAACTTTATAGAGATAAACATATTAAGGATTGGAATTTCTTCAGCTTGTGAGAATGCATGTGTTCCTTTTGTAACTTGCATCCTAATCTTTTAAAATGTTTATTTAATCAAATATCTTTCATTTTTGGAAATTTGTCCAATACTTAGTTACACGTTACATAGCTTTGTTAGATGATATCAAATTTGTCTTGTTTGTTATTACTAAAACAACGAGAATGTCTTTGTCATGACTTTAAAATAAAGGCTTGCATCTTATTATTTCTAAACTCATTTATCTCTTAACATGTTATTGTTTAAAGTATATGAATATATAGTTGTATACTAATCAAATCATGAAAACTTATAATTTAAGTATATGATGATATTAACTACAACGGAGTAATTTAACATGTAAAAATAATAATTTTATCAATTTACCAAATTAAAGGTATTAATTAACTAGTTAAAGACTTAGGGTTTGATGGCCTTAACTAATGTTTAGTGAGACAAAGACAAGTTAAGCATGAAAAAGATAAATGACTCATTTTATCATTTATACTATGGAAAATTAAATGGATGCATTTGTTTACATACCCACTTTTGAGAAAAATGAAAATATATTATCACTATTAATTAAAGTATTATAATTCCTTTTAACAAATTATTTTTATGTAGGGATGAACAAAAATGTTGATTGAGTTTAAACTATTTTATTATTGAACTAATTCAATCTATATAGATTTAGTTAATTGGATCATATTTCTATTCCATTCAAATTTAATAAGTTATCCAATCTAATTTCTATTTTTTCTTAAGTAGATTTTAGAAATTGAAAATTTCAAAATTCACTCCCACAATTTTGATTTTTTTTTTCATTCTTGATCCTTAAGTTTTAATTAATTGTAATTTTGACCCTGATCTTTTATGAAATGTTTACCCCTTAATTTATAATTATCCGTAATTTTATTCAATTTTAAGTTTTGAATACATTAAGTTACATACATTTACATTTTGATAACATTTACAATTTAGTAAAAAAAAAAAACTAGGAATATCAGGCGTTTTTCCTCAATCCCATCTATCATGTCTAAAAGTAACGAATATATATATATATATATATATATATATATATATATATATATATATATATATATATATGCATTTAAAATTTAACAAAACTATAGATAATTAAAAATTAAGTGATTAAAATTGTATAAAAAATAAAAAATCAAAATTATGTACAATTAAGAATTAAGAAAAGTAATATTGAAAATAAGATTACAAATTTTGTGAAATATAAGGACGAAAAGTTAAACCTTAATCATATTTATGGCATGTTATTTAATGATAAAATAAAATGTAATTTTGTTCTCAATCCACATAAGCTTTTCCAATGGCTCAGTTGAATTTGGTTCTTGTTTTAACGTCTTACTTAATACGGAGTGGGGATATTTTGGTTGGACGATTCCAATGCCTGTGCATTTAAAACGCGGAGAAAAAAATCTTGTAGAAACCGTAATAATAAAATAAATAAATAAACTATATTCGTTTTTTTTTTCTAATCGACACTGTGGAATCGTGATTTTTCATTCTATTTCACCTAATATTTTAAACTTACTTTTAGGCTATCGAAATTAAGAATTTGACTAAAATGTTAAAAAATTATGTATTATTTGAATTGTTGAAAAGTAGATGAAATAAAAATAGACCGCTCTATGTTATTGAGTTCTAATTTTAAAATAATGAAATGTAATGACGGTTTTTTAACCTGGTATCTAATAAGAAATTATTACTTAATTTCATATACATTTTTTAATCTATATAAAACCAAATTATTTTTATTTTAAATTTAAAATCTTGTCTTAAATTTAAGTTTTAAATAATATCTTAAATTTAAAAAATAACACAAAAATAAATAAACTATATGAATAAATATGTATTAAAAAACCTTAAATTTAAAACTAATATACACATTAATATATATATATATAATAAAAATAATTTCAATAATTAAATTACAACTCTATAAAATGAAATAACATAGAAAAAAAATTCAAACACTTAGCGGCATTAAGACCTATAATTCCACTGTTGTGTATAGAAACAATGAACAAAAAAACATGAATTTAAATATAGATTTACAAAAGTTTAAAATATTTTTATTGAATATTTAAAATTCAATCTAATTATTTGAATTTAAATTTGGATTGAATTAAAACCCAATCCATCTTATTGTTTTAAAATGTATTGCACAGTCACCCTAGTCTCTAAAATTAAGAAAATTGTGCTTAAGTTTCCATTAGTGTAATTCAGCAATCAAATTAGTCTAACATAAAAAAGTATGTTAGTTAAATGATAATATTAAGATGCATACAAGTTAAATTACCGATTTGGACTTTTCTTAATTTTAAGAATTAATGTGATAACGTCGTATATTTTCCCGACTAAGATAATATTTTTATCGTTATTAAAAAGTATATTTTAAAATAAATAATGCTAAAAAATTTATTTTAACAAACAAATTTCCCTAAACCGTACATATCCAAAACCTGAACCCAAACACTGAAAGAAAATAAAACAAAATGCAAAACTGGCGGGAACCCATTTTGTGTTCTTTAAGCCATTCTTCACTCATCTTCTGCTCCGAATAATGGAGACGGATTCAGACTCCGACGGATCTCACATCTCCGCAACTCCTCCCAGAAATATAAGTTTGTCACCACCGCGTCGGCCGCCACCACCACGGCCGCCGCCGCCACCACCTCTCGAGGTTTCAAACAAATCCCGAGTCAGAATCAAACCCTCAAAATCAAAACCAGCCCCTTCTCGATCCTCCAAAGTCCCGTCGAAACCCGACCCGATTCAGGAAACCCCTCTCTCCCTTCCCACCGATCTCCCGTTCCAAATTCGGCGACCTTCCGACGCGCCGTCAGTTTCCTCCTCCATTGAAACCCTTCCTGCTGGTTTCTTCTCCTCCTCCCACTCTGCTTCGTTCGCGAAGATTCGAAGACCGCTCGTTAACCTAGAACCTTCTGGAATCGAACCGGTTTTTACTTCCGCCGCGTCTGATTCACGCGCCGAGAGCGCCGATACGAGGAAACGCGGAAAGACGCGGCTTCCCAACCTGATAGGTGCCAGCGCGCCTATGCCTGCCGTGAAGCCTCGACCATGCAGCGGCGGCGATGGGAACTTTGTGAGGCTGAACTTGAGTGGCAAACGAAGGAAGTTCCTGAACAAGAAGGGAAAATTCGGCGGGAAAAGGTACAAGAGAGGGAAATTCAAACCGCAGCACGAAAGGGAGGGGGAAGAGAAGGATATTGGAGAGTTGAAGCAGAGAGGGGGTTGTAAGGTTCGTGAGATTGATTGCGCTGTGGTGGAAGAGGCTGCGGCTGCGGCGCTTGATGAGCCTTCGGAGGAGAATTTGGTGAAGATTTTGAAATTGGTTTATGGCTATGACTGTTTTCGAGACGGGCAGGTTGATGCAATTAAGATGGTTCTTGGTGGGAAGTCAGGAGTAGTTGTTTTGCCGACCGGAGCCGGGAAGTCGTTGTGTTATCAGTTGCCTGCTCTGATCTTGCCTGGGATTACATTGGTTGTTAGTCCATTGGTGGCTTTGATGATTGATCAGCTGAGGCAATTGCCTTATGTGATTAGGGGTGGTCTTCTATCCAGTACTCAGGTGTGTTCATTCTACCTTGTGCACTGTTTGTTTATTGGTTCTGTTTGTTTAAGCTTCTCAGTGACCTTTATAGGAGAAACGGAAAGAATGTAATAATTTAGTCATTTCGGAAAAAAGTGGTTGTTAGAGTGTAAGTGCGTTTTAGGATTTTGGGATGAGTGTGGTGTCAATTTTCTTGGGTGGTCAGCATGTAGTTCATTGGTGGAGATCTCTCTAGTTTTTCTCCTACTCTCAAATTTCCCAACAATAATCTCTTAGTACTTACTGAAAAAGAAATATGCAGGTACATGATGTCGGCTTCTTACCTAAGTTAAAATCGACTTATGCACTTAACTTTCATAGAGGTCATTTTTGTTTAACTTGTCCAAAAATTATGCTGCATAAGTTGATTTTAACTTATAGAGAGGTCCAATGTATTTTAGTTTCTTATTTCCTTCTTCATCTTTTTTAAGTGTTACCCTTATGTATATACTTCTCTTATAACATAAAATCAACTTATGGGCTTTAACTTCTGAAGAAACTCTCTCACTGAACTTCTTTAAAAGCTAAGTTTAACTTATATACAAGTTAATTTTAATTTACGGGGAAAACTTAATTCAATTTTTCTCTGCTCGTATAAATGCATACTGATATGTTCGATGTTATCATTTCATCTCCTTATGTTTAATTAATCTCTTTATGTTTACTAATATTAGACACCTGAAGAAGCCTCTGAATCACTGATGCAGCTTCGACAAGGGGGGATAAAGGTAGGACTTTCAACAACTACATGTATATGAATGCAACTTCGGTTCAGATTGTGTAGCACTGCTGCAGATTGTTTGCATACAATGGTTTTGATTTTTTGCAGGCCATTTTTGTATGATGTGTTTGCATGTTGATGTTTATTTATGGATGACGGTAGTAGTACTCTTGCATAAAACTGATGTTTTGAAATTTTGATTTATATAGGTGCTTTTTGTTTCGCCGGAGCGGTTCCTGAATGAAGAGTTTCTGTCTACTATTTCTTCTTTGTCAGCCATCTCACTTGTTGTTATTGATGAAGCACATTGTATATCTGAATGGTGAGGGAATTCCAATGTCATTTGGTGGTATTAATCTGTTTCGTGGTTAATCTTGAGATTTTGAAAACATTTTTACAGGTCTCACAATTTCCGACCATCTTTTATGAGACTTAGAGCATCTCTGCTTCGGAAGACACTTAATGTTCGTGCTGTACTTGCAATGACAGCAACTGCTACTACCACAACTTTAGATGCTATTATGTCTGCTCTAGATATCCCTTCCACAAATCTTATTCAGAAGGCGCAGTTAAGGGACAATTTCCATTTATCAGTGTCTATGGTCAGAAACAGGCAAGTTATATGCTTCTACTTACTGCTTGAGCTTGTATACTTTCATTATGTGAACTTTGTTGAACTTATGTTTGAATTCTTTGAACATATTAGAATGAAAGACCTAGTGATTTTGATAAAGTCTCCTCCTTTTGCTGAAGTTCAGAGCATCATCATATACTGCAAATTTCAGGTGTGTATATGGACTGGCTTTTGTCACATTTCTAAGTACGGGATGTTGTTCTATAATTTCTTAAACTCAACTGTTACTGTATTGCAATATATTCTCTCTTCTAGCTCAGAGCATTTGATATATAATATTGTTGGCAGAAAAACAGTTAGTGAGATCCATATGACTCACATTTAACATATCGTTTTCTATAATTGATAATTGAATATATATATATATATATACACACACACATATAATAACGTTTGTGGGAATTAATGACGCTTCTTCTTGTTCCAGTATGAAACTGATCAAATTAGCAGATATTTGAATGATAACAATATCTTGGCAAAGGTTAGCTTTGAGTTTTTCTTTCGACATTGCATGTCTTTTTGTATAATCCATGGCACTGAGTTAAATTTGATGATTGATTTGTCATGTAGAGTTATCATAGTGGTATCACTGCAAAGGAACGTAGCTATGTACAGGACTTGTTTAATTCCAACAAGATCAGAGTGGTGAGACAAATTTTATGATTTAATCACAGATATTGTGAATTTATGACACGTGCATTTATATATATATATATATATATATATATATATATATATATATATATATATATATATATATTTAATAAAGAACTGTTTAGCAACTTTGTCATACTAAGTTTGACTTTGTCTTTTGGCCAGTCTTGTCATCATAGAATATTTTCTCTTGCTGATTTCCTATCTTTTTCTTCTATTGTAAAATATGGTGTACTTCAAATGTGAATTCTAAAATTTATTTATTACATTTCAATCTAACAATCAGTCATTGCTAATTATATTTATTTATTCTTATAAAAGTAGTAAATTAATGTTTAAATGACAAAAAAGACAATTTAAGAATAAATATTGATAAAGGAAAAAATACTTAAATTTATTTTTCATTTTGTTTAAATATATAAATTAGATATATTAGCAGTTTTTAATCTTTTCAGCAAAACCTTTTGAAAAAGCTTTCTAGTTAAATAATAAAACAAACAAAAGTATATGCATGCAAGATATATGTTTAAAAAATATCATAACATACAAAATATAATTAATATACTTTCTTATTACAATATAAATATTTAAAATTTTATCATCTCTAATTTTATTCTTACGAACTATAATAATCAAATGTCCATTGAGTTTGAATTACTTTACTAGTTGAAAATTAATTTTTTAATAGGAGAACTAAAAAATATTAAAATCTAAATCTAAAAATAAATTATATATTCATAAATATTTAGATTTATATAACTGTAGATATCTAGATTTATATAAATATCAATGTTTAAAACAATTCTTTGTAATATATTACATTAAAGTATAAACATGTTCAATGGATGGTGAAATAAATTCACACTTAGTTCAAATTGAAAACCATGAGTGAGTACAGAAACAATACAAGTGAGGGTTAGAGAAATCAATCTTATCTAGTTTTACGTGAATGATAAAAGCTATATTTTTTTCGGACTGATTTTAAATATCTATGTTATATGGTACATAACTAAGTTGTCTACATTATCTTTGAAAAAACGTAAAAGTGTTATCAATGTGAAATATTTTGAATTCTACCAAGAAAGAAACTTCATCTCTCTTCTTTGAAACACGATATCTTATATTTGTAGGTTGTGAAGGAAAATAGAGCTACTTCTTCGAGTTTTACTCTGAATTAGTCTTACTCCACATTGCCCGTCTACAAGCTTTTTAGAAATTATAATATGCAATATGTAATTTAATAAATATTTCACTTGTGATTAATGTTCAAAACGTTATTGGTTTTCGTCAAGAAATAGAAATCTATGTTCTGCTGTTTATATGATGATATTTACATTGTGAAAATCATTTGAACAGAAAATTACAAATCTTATCATAAATTTCCATGTCAAAGTATGGTATAAATTATTCATTCCAAATTATTCAACAGTTAAATTTTTTATTACTTCTGTATTAAATGTTAGTACTCTTAGAATTTAATTTACCTTAACAAACTATATTTATTTACAAATAAATAATTTCCTCATTGAAATTATGTTTACATCTTATGTTTCATTAGGGTTTTTTGTGATATCTTTTGCTAAATTTAAAAATGTTATGCTTTAACATGATGTTATGTTTTTAAGTAATTTTTAATTTAATTTTTCCATGCAACAAACGGGTAATATACTTGTTATACATTAACATTTATTTATAATATTAGTATTTTTTTCATTTAATTTTCTCATGCAGCACACGGATTATATACTAGTTTTCTTTGTGTTTCCTCGTTTTAGTTTTTGTCAACTGATAACTTGTGTTTTTTATGAAGGTTGTCGCAACTGTGGCATTTGGCATGGGACTAGATAAAAGTGATGTTGGAGCTGTAAGGCTTATCACCTTGTTATGGTTTTCTGTATTAATTTGCATGAATTGGTGTACTATAGAAGTCCTCTAGGATGGTATTCTCATATAGTGATTTACTGATTCTCATTGTGCTCTTATTCCTCAAGATTTTTATTTATGGTTAAAATCCAAATATGGGGACAAATGGTCTTGGGTATCTGAGCTCTTCCCTGGTCTCTATTCTTGCTAATGCGTTTAGTTTTCTAGTTAATCGTTCTATTTAAAAAATGATGTCTTCCAGCATCACTCGTACGCTTTACTCTTGTATTTTACACACTACATATTTGCATTGCAATATAAATGATCTTGCATATCACAGTAATTCATACTAGAACTCCATTGCCATATCTGTGTTTAGGTAATTCATTACAGTTTGCCTGAAAGTCTGGAAGAGTATGTACAGGTACATAATTTCTTCTAAACTTTAGTAGTAGCAGGGCAAGATATTATAGCACATGCTTTGCTTAAAGGGAATTGATATTTTAGGAGATAGGACGTGCTGGAAGGGATGGGAGGTTGTCCTACTGTCACCTATTTTATGATGATGAGACATTTTTCAAACTTCGTAGTCTAATGTACAGGTAACACAATTCTTTTTCATTTTTACTTTTCTCACCGTGAAATTGTTCTTTGATGCATTTTTTTGCCCTCAGTGAAGGAGTAGATGAATATGCAGCGAACAAATTTCTGCGTGAAGTATTTCCTGCTGATAAAAGCTCCTGTGGGAAAATATGTTCATTAATCAAAGAATCTGCTTCACGCAGGTTTGATATGAAAGAAGAGGTCCTCTACTCTATACTACAATTCATTTAAATTTATAGTTTGATTACTCAAACTATTTTCAATTAAAATTTCAGATAGATTTCATGACATCTTGTTCAGAAGTCAATCATGCTGATATTTTGATGATAATCAAGGGGGAAGAGATATTGAAATTTTGGTAGCTCCAATACATGATTTCATTAGGAAATCTTTAGGGTATGCATGCTATGTCAAAACGCCATTTTTAGCATATTATGAGTGTAGGTCATCTTGTTATCTGTACAGAAAGGTATTAATTTTTTATATCAAGAGATCAAGATTGACTTCAAACCGGATAATAAGGTGGGTTTATGTGTCTTGATTAGGAATTTTTCTTTGTGGACAATCATATAGTTGCAACTATCAGTCATCTATCTGGTTATACGAGGTTTAAGATGCTATTAATGAAACCTGTTCCTGTAAGGAAAATCTAGACAATATATGTTGACTATTTTCGTCTAGGTCTACAGTTTAAAACATTTTTCCTATATTTTTCTTTGCCAGGTGATGCTTACTCTTCTGACACGCTTGGAGTTGGGTAATGTGCAGTACTTGCAGTTACTTCCACAGATAAATGCAACTTGCACTTTGGCTTTCCATAAGGTGTTTCCAGACACATGTTTGCACGTGGAATTTGTTACACAAGATGAATAAATTTATGAATGCTTGTCTCCCTAAATCTATATATTTAAACTTGATGTTTTATATAGGACATTCTAATCTTATGTTTGCTAAATTTTATCTGAAATATAGAAAACATAATATGGTTTGACCGTTTGAATCATCATTTAGTTGCTTATATTTTTAACTTTTGGTATATTGCAGACTACTCCGCCATTACTTGCCCAAAAAGTATCTGCTATAGCTGCAATTCTAAAAAGGTCATAATATCAAAGAATATTACACTTGTCGTCCTTTCACTTTTCCAGATTTTTTTCCCTTTTCCCCTGGATGGTACTGTTTTACAAGTTTTCTTAATGCTGTTAACCGCGATCAATATGGGGTATGATTCCAAACTTTAATTGTATGAAGAGAAGGTATATTTACTGATGACACCTGGTTCCTGATTGTGATCTTTAGAGAAGCAGTTTAATTCACTTACACTCGTACTTTTGATTAATGGAATCGTTGTGTGATTTTTCAGATCTGAAAATAAGCATGGGCAATATATTTTTGACATCCCTACTGTGGCAAATGACATGGGGGTTACAGCAGTTGAATTAACCAAGCAGTTGTACGACCTGAAGGTTTGGATTAGTGGATGTAAATTTTTCTAGAGTTCACGTGTGTGCTTAACAAATATGTTTAAAAGGTGCATCAGGAGGTTTTCTTTCTTCTGAGTAACGACACTTTAAGCAAAGATGTCAGATGCTATGATGGAAGGCTGATATGGGAAATATCTTCATATCACTAAGTCGTTCTTTAAATTGACAAACGAAACTTGGAATGAATGAAGACAGTAATGTTCATTGAAGTACCGAATTTGATTCTGGATACTAGTCCCAAGGACTAATGCTTCCAACTCTTGCCCCTTCATCAAACCTCCAATTTACCAGCACTACTCAAGTTAAATACTGATGAATGTGATTGAAAGAAAAATGGTTACTATATTGTAGATTTATAATATTTTAGCCATAAATACGTATGTTTCTAATTTGATTCTGATAGGACACCTAACCCATTTGGCCTAGTAGCTCTACCCTTAGTATTGGAAGCAATATAAATATAATCTGACCACATAGTTTTTTCGAAACATTCTCAGATGACGGGAGAAATAACTTACGAAATGAAGGACTTGGCCTACTGTTATAGAATCATTGAAGTCCCTACAGATTTGTTATCACTATCAGAAGATATTACTCAATGGTTATCAGAAGTTGAAAATTGTAAGGTGAGGAAATTCTGATAAACTTGTGGTACATTTATTTATTTTTGTGTTTTTTTAAAGTATGTTCATCTAGGATGTTGTATCCTCTGCTCAATTGGTTTTCCTTTTTTTATTTTCAAGAATTGGTATGTAATGTTATTATAACTGATTGGATAATTCGTATGTTGCGTTTTCTTCGTGTTTGTGTGGTTAAATAAGTTATAATTGATAGATTTATTTGCTCATGGTTCTTTTTTTTTTCTTAATAGGTACGAAAAATGGATGCAATGTTTAGTGCTGTATATTTTGCATTAAATCTATGTGATAAGATGCAAGGTTGCAGCGACACCAATCACACACCATGCTTGCAAAGGAAAATATTGGATTACTTTTCTGGAGTTGATAATGCTGATTTATGCAAGAAAATTGGCCAAAGCAGGTTCTTTCTAATTTCTGAGCTAAGTTCTGTACTAGAGAACAAAATTAACCTATGAAATGGCTTTCAACATCGCGAACATAAATTCTATTGGATGTTGAAACGTCAGAAATAAAGTTCACTAGCAAGTAGCAACATACTATGTTGATGATAGGTAAATACTTATGCTACATTATCTTGAACTAAAATTAGTGGTATTTACATGTGCAGTCCTTTCCTGCGAGCGGATATAAAGGTAAGTTGGCACATGAGCATTCTCATCATCTAAATATATCATGTATTGAAGAATTCTTTTTAAAACTTACTTGTTTCTTTGGTTATCGACAGGTCTTTCTGCAGAGCAATTCACAGGCCCGATTTACACCAAGAGCTGTTGCGAGAGTAATGCATGGAATTGCAAGCCCAGCGTATCCTTCATCAGCATGGAGTAAAACTCATTTCTGGTACATACAAATTCTATTTTTTTTTTTTATTTGATGACCTTATATGGATAATAGAGAATAAATCGGGCAACTTTGAACTGTTGTACATACAGTGGGAGTTAGAACACTGCACACTTGCGTCAGTATCAATAGACAAACATTAATCATGATTTGTTGTTCCAAAACTTTTAGTCTTTGTTTGGGAAACAAAAGGAGAAGGAAAATCTTGTCAGCAGTAACCGTTCCTTCCATATTTTCCAAACAAAAGCTAAATTATTTTTGACCTTTTGTTTTTTATGGTTTGCTGGTTTTATATCATTCATTAGAGCAAAGTGGTAAAACTAAACTTTTAATTATGGATTTCAGGGGAAGGTATACACGAATAGACTTTAAGGTAGTGATGGAAGCAGCAAAAGAAGAACTTAAAAATTTCGTGGGAAAAGACATTCTCTAACCGTTTAGGACTGATTCATTTTACCATTTAACAAATTTGGATTGGAGGAACAGAATCCGTCCAAGACCTGCATTGATCCAAGGACCAGGAAAAAAGCTCAATTTTGTGCATGTGAAGTCGTTGGAATTACATTATGGAGTTGTGTGGCATGTTACTATTGTCCTAAATGTGGCGCCAGCACACATCTGTCATCTCAAGTTGGGACAAGCGAAAGGAAAAATGAAGCTCTACCCCGTTTTGTGCCTATTGATTTGCATTTTCCAATTGTCCGTTGGGAACTGAGATAGCATGCGCCTGTTGTTGGAGGAATCAAGGATTTACAATCCTTTGCTGTCTGATATTTGTTGTTATCACCTTGTCCTAGAGATCGATCCCTTGGATCATGAAAAGGAGAAGGGTAGATTAACTACCTCCACTTTTAGGCTTCTCCCCTATCTTCAATACCACCCACTGCCAATAATGTTATTATTTCCTTACCTTTAAATATCGACAGCAGTTTTATAATTATTTGTTCATGTGTATATAATTGTTTTCATTTTTTATGTATATATCAAGTGATATTCGAATTGTTTATTTAATTCTGTTGAAGTATATAGAAGGAATTTACATTGTTTTAGTCTTTAATTAGTCACCACCACTAAGGAAAAAATGTGTTTTAGCTTAAAGTGCAGAATTAAGACAGTGACTATTATCTTCTGAGTAGATAATGGTTCAAAGACACGCACACGCAGTTAAAAATTAGAAGAAACAAATTATTAATAAAAATAGAAGAAATAATATATAAGGAGGCAGTGGATATTAAATTAATAATAATATAAGCGAAACCCTTGGCATTATAAAATGTGCCCCTATTGTTTCTTATATCTCCATATTTCAAATCTGGATACTTCCTTTATTCTTCAGTGGACAAATATTCTTGGGTTTTGACATACAGGTATTTTAATATACATCAGGTCGATAATTTCTAAAGTTTACTAAAATTAAACAGTAATAAGGGTATAATTAAAGAATACTTATCTCCATATATTTAATATATATTATGTTAGTTTTTTATGTTTATTAATAACGTATTAAATAATTTGTAATTAATTTAAAGTTTTGATGATACAAAATATTTATAATAAAAACTTGCAATTTAATATTGTGCTTTTGAAGTAAAATTAGCCGATACAGTATAGTTTGTAGAGGATAATTTGTATAACAAAATAATTAAATACTAAATACGGAACACTTTTAACTTAAATTTAATAATCTTATTTTTCAATACTTAACTTTAAATAAAGTGGTGACATTCTACCCGAAGATTCTAAAGAAGAGAAGTATATTCAGGAGTGAAAGGCAGAGTAAGACCGTTAGTTAGCGTTTGGAAGAAAAAAGAAGCAACCCAACCAACCATTGAGAAGACAACATTCCATTCATCTTTTGTTCCTTCCAAGGCTAAGCCTTCCTACATCCCTTCACTTCACAGGTTTTCTGTGGATGAGGCTGCACCCATGCATTCTTTACCCACATCAATCTCTTCCAATTACCCTCTCATTTCTGCCTTTGTTGCTTTTGCCCTTGCCCAATCCATCAAGTTCTTCGCCACCTGGTTCGTATTCCCTTTTCTTTTCTTCCTTTTATGTTTCCTTAACACGTAATCCAATTTCATGTGGTTGTTATGCTTCTAACATTAACTTGTAGCTGGTGCAGTTTAAGACTACAAGATTCATGGACATGTTAAGTTTTTTAATAAGCTAAACCTACTTATACATATGTACATATGAAAGGCATAACTAAAGCATAAGGGTATGTTTGGATGTATGGTTTAAAGGGTTAATTTTTCATTTTGAAGTATAGAGAATTATAAAGGACTTTCCAAGAAAAAGCAACAGCTGATCAAATGGTTTAAAAGTCTTGATGTTTCTTAGATATGCAGGTTCAAGGAAAGGAGATGGGATCTTAAGCAATTAGTTGGGTCTGGTGGAATGCCATCATCTCATTCAGCAACTGTGACTGCTCTTGCAGCTGCCATTGGCTTTCAAGAAGCCTTTCAAGGACCTCTTTTTGCTACTTCCTTGGTTTTCGCTTCTACTGTATGACTTCTCTATTTCATTCTTCACATAAATCTCTTAGCTTCATATTTTATTTACCAATTACTATCATGTAATGGTGGTTGTGTGAGATTAATTTCTGAAAAGAGATTGGTGGCAGGTGATGTATGATGCTACTGGTGTAAGATTGCAAGCAGGACGCCAAGCAGAGGTTTGATGCCATTCTTTGTCCTCTCTCTTTGTTGCCTTTGATTGATGTGCATAGAAGCTTTGCTCCTTTTGTTTAGTTGGTTTCAGTGAATTACATTGAACTAGAATCAATGGATTTTGCCAGGTTCTAAACCAAATTGTGTATGAACTTCCTGCTGAGCATCCTCTTGCTGAAAGCAGACCACTTCGTGAACTTCTTGGCCACACACCCCTTCAGGTTATCACTTTTCCTTTCATTGTTTCCTGCAATTATAACTACCATAAAATGGTACTGCTTCACAGGGTTATATTGCATTATTTCCGTTCATTCAAGATTCTACTATTCTCATACAGTTGCTGATTGTGTTCACTCTCAATTATAATTTGGTTCTGTTAATAACTAGCTTCTCAACAGTTATTTCTTTCATCCTCATTTTACTTAATTGGTCTACTTACTCTTTTAATCATTATAGAAGTACCAACTTTTCATTTTAGTATCTGTACTTAAAAACTATTAATTTCAGTCTTTACATTTCTTATTTGTAAGATTTATGTGGAATTATTTTTTCATAAAGACTTCAAGAAAAGAAAAGTAAAAAACGAAATTGCTTTCTAATAAATTAAAATTAACTTATTTTTAAATTAATTTATAAAATTTTTCACATTTTATTTTTAACCTTTGGATACACTAATTTTAGTTTAAGGAAAAGTCTAATTTCATTTTTTTTATATATATTTTTTTAAAATTTCTTATGGCCAAAATTTTCAGAAACAATAAATATATATATATATATATATATGGAAACTAAAAGAAAAATTATTTGTTGACTAAATAAAGAACTAAATTAACGATTATTTTATCTTAGATCTGTAACACCTCTATTATTGCTTAAATAAATAATTAAACTTCTTTATTGTTTTATCTTATGTCGGCCCATGACGCATGCATTGCCTATGATAGTGCTTGTTAAAGTAACAAGATCTAAGTCCTTAAGAAATTGACAGCACAACCGTATGTTTTTTTCCTTTCAAATTTAAAAATGATACTTTTAAATTCTGTGAAAAAAAAAATGCTTTAGTTTCTTTGTTCAAATGTCTTAGCTTAAACATTATCAAAGTAAATACATTGAAAGGAAAAGAATAAACTAGTTAATTATAAAAATACAACATCAAAATAGGTTGTCAGTGTAAACTGATTATAATAGTTACTCAAATAAACAAAATCTAAAATGATATTTAACACAGAGAGACTAAACGAAACGTTTTTGAAATTAGATTTAAAGTACAATTTTAATTAAAAAAAATAAAAAAGGAGACCAAGTGTGTGTTTCTTTCATACATACAAACTGCAAATGATACTTGTTGACAATGGTCAATTCTTTTATCACAAATGGTTTTTTTCAGTAATTAAATTAAACTGAAACTTTTTGAAGTTTAGAGACCACTTTAATTTTCCATTTGTTTTTAAAATATTATTGTTTATACATGTACTCTTTCAAATTTAAAAAGTTACACTTGAATCTGGTGATAAATGGATGTAGAAAAACATAGAATATAAATGTAATTTGAGATAATAGCAGCAAATAATTGTAAATTGGTGTTTTGTTTTGTCTCATGGTTGTTGTCCTTGGTAGTGCAGGTCATTGTGGGAGGGATCCTTGGACTCTTAACATCAGTTGGCCTTTTAAGACCCCTCACTTCAAATTCAGGCCTTTGACAGTACCAATGGAACAGTCAAATCTTTCTTGTCTTCAAATTCTTCGCTCAAAAATAAGTCTGATGTCAAGAACAGAAATAAAAAATTGAAGGCAATGGACTCCATGCGTTAAAATCTAATTGTGTTTGTGGGTACTAAGTATCTAAGGACTAAGGAGTAATACATATCTTACTAGTATGAGTTTGAGTTTTATATTACTAACTCGTATGAGTTTTACATTAAGAGTTTCAGTTTTATATTAAGAAAAAAGGACCAAGTTAAGTAATGTAGCCACAATCTCATTTTGTTTTAAAGTTTGGATTTAAAGTAGTTTTATAATTTTCTATATATATATATTTGTTTATGGAGCTAATATCATATTATCTTTAGTATGGTCACAGTATTAAATTTGAATTCTCTCCTTAAATTGGTTACGATTGCCTGGAAATAATTCGGTATATACTTATGAAAAATAATATAAAAGGAAGAGAAGGAAAATAAAAAGAGATAATATATTATTAATTGTTGGATATCATTTTATAGAAGAAAGATAGTTATTTATAGTTAATATCAATAAACTTATTTTGCTAAGAATCCTTATTTTGTTGAGAGCCCCTTGAAGCTATATATATATATATATTATTTTAAACTTGAAACACAGGCTGGGAAAGGTAGAAGATAAGATGATCTTGGTTAAAATGTGAGCAACTTGCATAGTAGAAGATATAGGGAGAATCTTCAATAAATCAACATTGATTTTCTTTATTATAATATGGTAGTTAATTTTAATATGTTTAATTTATTAATGTAAAACTTGATTGGAGGTCGTCTGAATAATAAATTGGTTGTCAAAATATAGAAGTATTGACTTAATGTAATGTATATGTAATTATTAAGGAATTATGTTATCTATTCTAATTTATTGATGTTAAAGTTTTTTATTTTGCTTTAGACTAGCTTTCTTAAAGATGACTCAAGTGAACGATATAACCAATATAAATCTTTCATTATCAATACAACTTGTCTAATCGAAGTTATTAAAAGTTTTAAGCTATAATTCACTATTAATAATAAGAAAAATACATTTTCTTAATTCATGTTTTGAGATATTAAAGAGTGCATTAGTAACTTGTCAATAAGTAATAGTTAGTGTAGAAATAAATTAATTAAGTTGGTGAACAACCTGAATAATGTTGAGTATTTGAGTCATAATCTATAAGAGTATGAATTAATAAGAAGATAATTAGTGACCAAAGGTTTTACATAATGGTTTATGGGTATTGATATGGGTATAAGAGATCATTTCAATGTTTAAGGAGATCAAATTATACACATAAAACTGTATCTAGGATTTAACTCTTTCTACACAAGAGGGTAGTAGTCTAAATGTCAAGATTTGAGTGTGATTTGGTCCACCTGTCCTTTATCACGGGATAATTGATACACTTTGTAACAATCTCTCCTTAATAATTATCCTACTAGAAATTAAATCTTTTTTATTATAATTCAACCCACTTAGATAACAGAATAATTGTGTAATTTAATTTTACTTTAAATAATTATCATCCGAATATAACTTGTTTTACTCAACTTTTGTCATAGGAAAATTAATACTCATCGCAACAAATTTGATTTAAAAAAATATTAGAATTTAATTTAGTGTAAAACTAAAAATAAAAATAATAAATAAATATTTAAAAATACTCAATGTTCATGAAGTAAGTTATTGGTCCAACTTGGCCTGTATTTTTTTAAGTTATTACGGTTAGTATTTCATTTATAATTTTTTTAACTTCTATAAAGTTAAATATTTCATTTAACTCCTTTATAATTAAATCTTTAATTAACTTACATAATTTAAAATTAATTATCTTGTAAAATACAGATGTTTATTGTAGGTACGTTTCCTAAATCATGTTAAATTTAAAATATCATTTTCAGCTTTTCTTTTTTTTTCAACTTATTTCTTTCTATTTCTTTTTCTTCTAGATTAATCTAACCATCATACATATGGTAGTTATTGATTATGAAACTCAAAGTGAAATAAGACAACATGCACAACAATGTTTGGTGCAAATATGTGCTATTCTCCATAAATTTTTTCAAATATCATGATTTATTTTATATATTTTCTTTCATAGAAACCATTTATTACCATCCTACTTCCCCCTCCATCATCTTTAATGTCTACCTTATAACAAATAGACTTAACTCCATGCTAAGTCATCTTGCATTAATCATCATTATTGTGACTGCAATATCGATATTTAGTTTGTGGTCAAGATGGACCCCTCACAAAACAATCAAATTTATGAAACTGTCCGTATCATCTCATTGGAAGCGTAGGAGTGTCACGTGAAAACGTCAGAAACCTCTATTACTTCGGCTCAGGAGTATCGCAGATTGTCGATGTTCTTACAGACATCCCACCGTCCACGTGTCATCTTGTTATACTATTCTTTTCAATCTAGTAGCCGTTAAAAGGACAGCCAAAATTTTAACCAGCTTTCTCTGGGGAACAGTACAATATTATTTGTCTACATAGTGGACATCTCATCTCATGACACTTCAACCGAAAAAGAACATTATTTCCCACATTTTTATTAATTAAAAAAATACAGTTCATGATGTATCGGTTTATTATAATATTCTATAAATACTTGTATTAAGGAAGTTAAAAACATAATTATAAATTTCATTTAGGTATTTAACTAGTATAAATTTATGGAAAATAGTAAATTACTTAGTCATTCTCTGCCAAAACACTACATCCACGATTCCTCTGCCATCTTACATTGAAGATGAAATGTGGATTCCACCCCCACATGGCACCTGCATTGTTCAGTAAAAAATGAACACCAATTCCCAAGATAAATAGCTATTCTATGCATCTATGTTTCTTCCTCTGATCATTTTTTATTTATTGTTGTGGCAAGGATACCCCTTTTCTGAACCATGCATAGTATTTTGGTAGTATTATAATGTTCAATGGATCTGAAAATTCATCTTTGCCTCTGCAACTCTCAGAATTTCATGGTCTGAAATAAGGTATTTTTCTCTTAAATACTAAGCTATACTATGTGAACTCCATTTTTTAGCTTCATCTACTCTGTTGTAATGTCTCTCGTACTACATCTATAAAACCTTCACAACATAGATTCAAAGGTGTAACTTGATGAGTCACTGTATTTTGCTTCCAAGCATTGTACACAAGGTTTTATTGAGGTCTTTGTTCATTTTAGGTCAAAGGTTTTCAGGATTCGATGCTTGAGACTTAAGTATTTGTCTAGGTTCATTAGGGTGTCCTTGTTGCAGCAACAAGAGTTACTTTACATAGCCATCCGACGTTTCTGTGTTTCATGTTTGTAAAGACTACTAAATAGACATGCAAGACTCTTAAGTACTAATCTTCAATCTACATTAGACCGGTATTGTATATTTTTTGTTCAGAGTATTAACAAGATCTCGACACATAACATAGATTATACTGATTTTCTATATATAGGATCCATAGCAGAAATTGTAGATCCTGAAAATTTTTCACTGTGTAGAGTTTGGACTACCATTGTTTTTCTTCTCAAAAGATTGAGTTTGTGAAAGACATCTTTGAGGATGAGATACGTAGAAGACAAAGGGTGCTATAACAACCATGGACCAACACAAGAGATCTCAAATAATTCAGAGTTTCACAAAGGAAAGGATGTTACTCGTGTCTCTCACCACCATCGAACAACTATGGGAAAACCAACCCCTTCTAAGTGGGACGATGCACAAAAGTGGCTTGTGGGATTGTCAAAAGGCGAGAAGAGTCACTCCAAAAACAAGCCAAGAAACTCAAACGCAGATGATTTGAGACTGATAGCTCCTGTGCCACAGAAGGAGCATGATTACTCAAGTAGTGAGAAGGAAGAGGAAGACAGTGATGCATGTCAAGATTTCATGACTACAGCTAGTGCCAATGCCATTTCTGCTCAGTATGAAACTGATGCCAAAAGGGTAGAATGTGATGAGTCAAATTGGAGAAACAATATTAAGCCTTCAGAAAGCACAATCCAAGTCCAATCAATATGTTTCAGAGACATGGGGACTGAGATGACACCAATTGCTAGTCAAGAGCCTTCTAGAAATGGCACCCCAATTAGAGCCACAACTCCTGCAACTCGAAGTCCTATTCATTCAGGGACTTCAACTCCAATGAGGGGTCAAAATGCCTTGCAAGTTGTGGAGGGTGTTAAGCACAGTGTAGAAGGATCAACAAGCCCTTGCAAGAGGATTGAAGATCAAGCTAGAAAGTTGAGTCCTCTAGAAAGCCGAGCAATGGCTTGGGACGAGGCAGAACGTGCCAAATACATGGCCAGGTAATTGCTTGACTATTGAACTTGTTCTATGATCAAATGCTAAAATTCAATGAACTAGTGACTGAATTTAATGCAGGAAAAGGGTTTTTCCTTCAATAAGTGCAAATTCAGTGATTTTAGGGATGATTTGTTTCAAAATTACAATTAGATTTGTCACTATGTTTTTTTCAGCTAATAATATAGTTTATTTTCATTATTAAACACTTAACATGAACTGTACTCTTGTTTAGAGAAATGCTCTAGTTCAAGTGAGTTTTCTTGGTTGGTCCACGGACCTTAGGAGTCAAGGATTTAATGTGATTGTAAAAACTTTGCTTGTAAAAACTTTATTTAGGTTCAAGCGGGAAGAGGTGAAGATTCAAGCCTGGGAAAATCACCAGATTAGAAAAGCTGAAATGGAGATGAAGAAAATGGAGGTACAATCCTTACTGAGTTTATTGCAGTTCTTATAATCTAGCTTATCATTAATAAGATATTCTGAAATTGGTACTTCCAAAAGTAGATCTTCCCATAGCTCTTAAACGGTGTTGTAGGTTAGCATTGCAGTACTGTAGTACAACCATTTTTCCCTCAATTTGTTGTAATAAATAATTTTAACCTTTCCAACGCTGAAGATGATAGCTCATCTTTTCATGCCCTGTTAAGAACTCCAAAGCACATCTCAGTAAAGTTGAAAGGTCTGTGAAATAGACTGACAAAGAGAATTATTCCTCAAAAGAAACATGACATGGCAGGGAGCTTTGATCTTTGATATTTTCTTCATGGATTCATTCCCCATGCAGGGAATAGAAAATGTATATATTATGAAACTCCCTCGAGTTGTCATTGATCCACTGAAATAGCACAAGGGTTAAGCAAGTACTCTCTGTAATTGATAGCTTCAAAACAGTACACTGATGCATAGTGATATATATCTTATGTGATACTGATAGAACCTCCTCTGGGTACCAGACATGCATTGCTTTCATCAGTGGGCTCAAGTTTGAGTAAAGTTGCTTTTTACTGCAAAATACCGTACAATTTACATTTGTACAGCTGCACATTTTGTTGTGTATGTACCTATAAGGGATTACTTACTATTATTATCTGACACAACAAAATATTGTGTTGCCAAAGCAAAATCATTGAATTGTGCACATAGTTAATAGATAATTACAGTACTTAAGTAAGTGATTAGGAGTTTGATCTTCAAATTAAAAGACAATTGGTTCAAAGATATGAGTCTCTTTAGTATTGTACAATGTTTAACATATTGATGATGTTGATTAGGCCTAATGGATGTGTTTGAATGAGTAGGTGAAAGCTGAGAGAATGAAGGCTTTGGCACAAGAAAGGTTTGCAAATAAACTGGCTTCTACCAAGAGGATAGCGGAAGAGAAAAGGGCTAATGCACAGGTGAAGATGAATGACAAGGCTTTGAGGACTACCGAAAGGGTAGACTATATACGAAGAACAGGACATGTGCCTTCTTCTTTCTCTTTCAACTTTAAGTTGCCTTCCATGTGTTGGTAGCAGTTTTGCAACCTTTATGCAATATTTGTGTGCAAAAATATAAAAACTTTTCGGTCTGTTCCAACGCAATTATTGTGCTACTTCTAAAATAATGTTGCAAGGTCCATCGTGTTTTTCTTGCTCTCATATTTGTGATTGTTTCTTCCACATTTATGTGTCTCTTTCAGTGATTGTTCCTGAAAAATCAGTCATTGGTCTATGAGCGAGCATAGCAAAATGCGACAATAATGAAGCAACATGTGCATTAACTTAAATACCATTACTCTAGGGTTAGGATTAGGTAAACTCCTAAGTAAAAAATTACAAGTATTTTTTTATATGCCAATGATCATTTCTTATAATCATGGCTATTATTGATGTTTTGTTTTATGTACTTAATAATTTTGTTTTCTTCAAACATCCTTTTTGTTAATCACATGGCTTACCTTCAACTGATCGACCTTCACCTCCCACATTCCACCACTCCCAAGCCCAGTCTTAAACCTTAATCAGGGGTGGGGATGAATTTAAAATTCCAATCCAAATGTAATAAAAATGGATTGAATTTGAAATTGAGATACCTTGCATATTAATTTAAATTTTTTTAATGTAGGTTAAATTTCCATTTGAATTAGTTTAAATTTAGATCCAATTAATCGATTTAATTAGGATAAAACTATTATTAAAATTGAGGCTGTTGTTTTTATTTGAATTAATTTTAGTTGTTATGTTTTTATTAAATAATTAAAAAATTTTAAGGTATTAGTTGTTAATTTTAAGAGAGTGGTGAGCATGTATGGTTACCAATACATAATGGTTTAACTTGAGGATGGATTTGTTCAATAATTCTCATTGAAACTTTTCTTTGGTATTGTTTTTCTTTCATTGCTAACTATTTTTGCTTACAAAACTTTTTCTCATTTTGTGATCTTGTAACAATTCGAGCACTTATTTATGTTCGATGTCTTTATCCACTTTTAATAACTTATTGTTTACTAAAAAGACATTTCATTTATTATTTGTCTTTAGAAAATAAGGTAATAATTTATGTAATGAATAAGACTAATTTTTAATATTTGATCAATATAATGATCAATCATGATTCAAATGAAATCGAGTTTAAACTTTACATTTATAATTTAATATTATGAGTTTAAATTGGGATTTATAATGCATTCTTATTATATAACGAGATTTATAATGCATTCTTATTATATAACGATATTTATGTAAGATTATTAAATTTTTTAAACCGTGCATCATACTTTATAGAAAAATTTAGAAAATAATTTTTCAAAAGAATAGGAGAATGCTTATAAGTAATTCAAATCTTATTTAACTTTTAAAAGTAAGTTGTATATGAAGGGAAGGGTTTTATATATAAATAACTTAAACCTCATTATAAGTTTAGCTAAATTAACGTGGGACTTAAAAACAAAAAAATGGTGTCAATGAACTAAAAGGTAGTACTTCAGTTTAGTCTAAAATGGTTTATTCTACATGATGTGGGACTTCTTGGTCATGTTCTTCTTCAACTCTTGGACGTTTTCTTTCGTCCAATTAAAGGCCAAAGCTACTCACTTATGTCTACAAAATCCTACAATTACAAGAAAATATGTACAACTATACAAGTTTTACAAGATTAAGAAGAAAAAAATTAAATTATAGTATTATACTTTCCAAAATAGTAGTCTTCTTCCTTGAAGTTTCATCATCTTCTGTCCTCTTAGTTATGAACCTTATGATTCAATGGTTTCCATTAACATGATTCTCCCTTATCTAATATTTCCTTGTCTCTCTATCAATTCTCATCTCCTTCTTTGCAAGTTCAATTGGTAAGTTTTCTCTTTAAGTGAGTGATTCTCTTATTTCTATCTTTTTCCCCTTTTTTTGTGGTATGAGATGTGACTTAAGAGAAATATAGGGTCATGAGATAAAATCTTAACCCCTAGAAGAATTATATATATATATATATATATATATATATATATATATATATATATATATATTTTTTTTTTATTTGTTTT
>Ga0209489_102089_pt1 | contig 41038 bp, 22 predicted proteins | sample SiratrowhiteBW_FD_187527 | JGI IMG/M metagenome (GOLD analysis project Ga0209489, IMG submission 187527) | Root nodule microbial communities of legume samples collected from California, USA - Siratro white BW (SPAdes) (version 2) | ecosystem: Host-associated > Plants > Roots > Nodule | place...
ATATATATATATATATATATATATATATATATATATATATATATATATATTTATAGAAAATACTTGTAAGTTTGTAAAAAGTATTTCATAGCGACTGATTTTTGCGTTTAACCTTTGATGTAATTAGTTCATTGTGGATTGACACAGTTTTGGTAAGATAATAGAATTGCTTTGAAGATATGGCATGGAAGATAAAGGAAATGATGTACATGATAGATACATCTAATCTTACTATAGACCTAATTAACATCTACCTTTCTAGATAAACACATATTTTCTTTTTAATGGTATTAGCCTTTTAACCCGTTTTGGTTTTTCCTTCTATATATATTTGTTCTCATTAAGATGACAACATAAGGCGATTTGCATATACAAAGTTTTAAAATAATAAAATGTCTTATTCTATATAAGGGACAGAGGGAACAAATTTTATTATGTATAGAGGTTAACAATTTTGTTTGATTCCTAGTTAGGTTTTAACAACTTATACAGTATTAAAAGTCTCAGCACGTTCTCATTCTCCAAATTGCAAGAAACAAATCGAAACATCAAAAGGTATGCATCATTACAAAAATATTATATTATACAAAATATACATTAGGTTAATTCTCTTGGTATCTATATTTTCACTTTATCAGTGTATCAATGGTTATCAATAATTATAAATACAGAGTGTTAGATTTAAATAATTAAAACAATTGGTTATTTGATTATTTATGCAAAGTTGTACCACTTACATAAGCAGAGTTAGGTCATGTGTATAGAAATTTTTTTTGTTGACTTTTTTTTATCATTGGAAACATCTCCAAGCCACTTGTGAGATATTGCAACAATGTCATATTGGGAAATAAAAATATTCTTATTTAATGTATCAGTTGTTAAATTTTAATGCAATAGTAGATATAAATAAAAGTACAATTATAAAAAGTATTACAACTCATATCTTGAATTTGTACTATAGTTCTGAAACAAAACTAAATTATTAAAACAACTATAGCTTTGAAATGAATGAAGTGTCACCTACTATTGTATTTCTTAAGAGAATTAAATTAAGTAGTTAAACATTAATTAATAAGTGAAATATTATTTAATAATTACAAATTTATATTTATATTTGTGCATTTTCAATTTATAATATTATTATGATTTGTACTTTATTAATAATAATCTTACAGATAGAGTGGAGAGATGCTTACACTCTTTTGACAAACTAGAGAAACTCCAATTGCCCTGCAGGTTCAATAATTTTAAAACTGTAAAAAGAAACTAAAGGAGAGGGTAAAAGAAAATGAACTCATGTTAAGTGATATAGTAGTTATGTTTTGAGATTTTAAAAATTAATTTATAATATATAAATAGGTATAAATCTTATCTTATAAAGTTTATTGAGTTAGATTTAAAATTTAATAATATTAGAACCTATTTTAATAAAATTTAATAGACTTATATCTATAAATATTTAATTTCAAGCATAAATCAGGCTGTTAATATCATGGATATAAACCTCACTTGCAAATTAATTTTATAAAGTTTCTCACTTACAAATTAATTTTATAAAGCTTTATTTTATAGAGTTTAGTTCTCATTAAAATTCACTTCTGGAAAGGTTATATAGTTAATTTAATGTTATTATTAGAAAATTAATTCATTAAACAATTTTAAAAACACTAGAATCATTCTTTAATCTGTATGCAAAGGTCAATTAGCTTCTTCCTTCTTTAGACTGGGCATGAATATTTATATACACATTCCCGATTTTTCTCATATTTTATTTTATATTAATACTATAGTGTAACATGTAGGAATGCTCAGGGAGTTGAGATGTTATGATAATTTAAATCCATGACATATAAATCAAAGAAGAGGAATGAAAAATCACTGGTTGTAACAACTTTTGGTGTTGTGTAGTAGTAAGTTGTACTGCATGAAAATGAGCAATCATGTATTTTTTGCTGATATAATCTCCTCCTAGGGTGAACACTCTCCCATGGGAGAGTGTGCTAACGGTGAGGAAGATGCTGTTCACGAGGTGAAACTCTATTGATCCCATTGTCATAGGTTTGTTTGGAAGTGACAATTTTGGACCTTTGCTTTTCATTTCAGAATTCCAAATTTGGACCCTTGCTTTCCAGAATATATTCCACTCCTCACAATTTAGGGTTACTTGTTCCCTTGGGTGGAAGTGCCAATAGACTGCATTGGTTTGTAAGAATTGTGTAACAACTACAGAAATATTCTCCAAAGGGGAAACCTTAGCTCCTACCACTGTTTTCAAATGTGTCACTCTTGTGTGTTCCTTTTTAGAACCCAACCTCTTTCTTGTAAAATTGAAGCCAAACTCAAAGGCTAATTACTTCTTAAGTGAATTTTCACTCTATATATGTGACACTGTTTTTTTTTTTTACAGTCACACAGAATACCTTTTATACTATACACAATTTCCAGGTATTTGAATACTCTAACTCACACTATACATACAATTTCATTTCACCTGTTGTAATAATTGGTTCAACATACTTTTGAGACATTAAATAACAAAAAGTGTCCACTTTACCCAATGAGGGAATCTGGCCAATAAGAACACAGAACTGTTTGAAAAAAAACCCTTTATGTCTGATTTAATTATAAAAATGTCAGGGTTAATTAATGTGTACTTGGGGAGACACATTGTATCCATTACTCCAACTTGCTGGCTGGAGTTTTCTTGAGTAAACATATATTGACTTGTCTTAATTAAGGAAGAACAACATTTTTTTTTCCAAGTTGATCCTCTTTTGTTGTCAAAAAGCTGAACGAACCAATTTCCACAGATGAATTTCATCATGTCTACCATTTTAGTCGACGTCTTATCTTCACTTAAGATTCACCACACAAAAAGCAAAACGAGTTAAAAGGACGTGTAATTACACTGTTGGCTGGTATTCCCTTTTCTAGAATTTTCCAAACATCAACTGTTTATTCATTATTGAAACTATTTTGTTTAACTACTTAAAAGGCTTGCTTTCTAGATTTGTCAGTGACGATTTTCTCTCGAGAAAGAAAGCAGAATAAACAAGCGATTAAAATTAACAATTCTTTAACTACCGAAGAAATAAATAACGACAGCTAAAAATAAAACAGTTATGTTAGACAAATTAATTAATAAATAAAAAACATAACATGCCATTGCGCACACTGAAGAATGGGGTCAGGTCGCTATCATGCGCCGTGTGGGTCACTATCCTATCCTCCTTTTAAATAATTGAAACCAGAAGAAAAATATACAGAACCGGATTTTTTTTTCCTTCTTATTCATCTTTCTATTCAATTACTCTCCGAGTTTTTCGTCCGGATGCTCCAAATCGTTGCCGTCCATCCTCGCGCCGGCGACCTTCCGTTCTGATTCTCCGGCACCGTTTTGGTACTGTAAACTCGCTCCTTCTTCTTCGATCTAGGATTTCCATTTTGTTTCCCGGAGAAGTGAGGGAAAACCGACACTTCGAAATCTCGCTCCGCGTTGTTCGATTTGAGTGTGATTTCAGTGTGCTCGGGGCTCGGTGTTTCTGATTTTCTTTCTCGTGCATTTTCAAGTAACTCAGAAGCTTTGTTTTTTTTTTTTTTTTTTTTTTTTTTTTTTTTTTTTTTTTTTTTTTTTTTTTTTTTTTTTTTTGTAACTTACCTATTTTTGGTTTTTGCAATTTAAATTGGTTTCTTGGATTTTTTTTCTTATTGTGTTCGAGAAATTGCTCACTAACGTATTTTCCGAGTGGTTGCATTGAGGTAGAGATCTTCCTGTCTCTGTAGTGAATCAACGGAAATTGTTTATTTATGTGTGTATCATATGCATGTTCCATAGGATGGTAAGAAAATATACGTGACGGATTATATAAGATGGTTGGGAGTATTGACAAAAGCGAGTTGTGGGGATTTCGAGCTTTTTTCTATACAAATATTTTGATGATTTTGGCTAAAAAGGTATCTGCGATTTTAGCTGCGTGGATTTATTATTTATTTACTTTGAACAACAGATTCACCACTTTTTGAGCATCTGGAAACTTGAAGATGCCTCGAAATGGTTTTAGTTCTGTGAGATTGTGCTTCTCTTAACTCCTAAGGCTTTTCAAATATGTGTTTTTGCTATAAATGTGCTTTTCTTATCTAATCGACATTGAATTGGCTCGACAGAGCATATTATGCCTTTTCATAGTTGAAAGAGTAAGTGGAATGAAAATTATTGTTAAGAATGTTAAAAATTTTATAACTAACGAAAATCATTCTGATTTCTGGTTACTTTTGGTTGATAAGGCTGTTAGGTTCTTCAGAGAGAACGGAGCCTTACATAGAAAGCATTTTATGGTGCGCCGATGAGCAGAACTGATGTTATTGGCAGTAGAAGGAGGAGGATTCTTCTCTGCTTCGGCTTCAGGGTATACTAAGGGCCTGAGCCTTCTCCTCTTGGGTCAGAGGGATGAGGATAAACCCATGAGAGTAGCGCCGTGGAACCAGTACCAGTTGGTAGACCAAGAAACTGACCGCGAGCTCCAGCTGGCTTCTACAAAGAATCGCCTCTCCCGCGGCTGTGCCTCCTTTGTTTGCTTTGGTCGCACTTCCGCAGGGCTTGATACTCCCTCTCCTCTTAAAGTGGGCCCTGCCCAGCAGCATGATGTCTCTCCAGGGCCTCTGGTTTCCAACAAGGGAAATGATCCTTCTGCACATCTAGATGATGGAAATGATAACAGAAAGGTTACACTTAAAAGTAGTATAAAGAAGCCGCAAATTGTTAAACCGGTTCATGTTGAGGCTGCTAGTGAACAGGAAGCAGCAGGTGGACAGGGGATTTGTGCTCCTGGTGGTCAAGCAGAAAGAAGGAAAGTGCAGTGGACGGATAATTGTGGTAGCGAGCTTGTTGAAATTCGAGAATTTGAGCCCAGGTATTTGAATATTTTATTTTCTACACTAGCTTCTCTTTTATTTGAATGCTAAATTTTAACTCTCTTGTTTATCAGACTTTATTGTTGGGAACTCCTGTTACTTAATATTGTGTGATTGACATCAGTGAATCAGATATACTTAGATATACTTTTTGAGGCCTTTTCATTTCCCCCATCTTTATTATAAACGACACAAACATCTGATGTTGTGATAAATAATATGTGAAGCATTGAGCATTTTGGCTTGAGGCTAAGTTGAATGAAATAAATTTTCATTTTTTAAAATTGAAATGTGAACTGAATCTGATTAGAGAAGAAGCATATATGGTTTCTCCAAGCCCCTAAGGAGTTTTATACTCATTGAATCTAAATGCTGTTAGGTCTTAAGCTGGTCACTGGGCTTGATTATTGAATGAAAATGTGAGATGCCACTTGGACACACTTTGTGTTGAAAGATTCGTATTCACGCCTTCTATTTTCTACTCTACCAAATACACCCTAAACAATCAAGTTAAAAGGTCTGAAAAATTGTTAAGTCAATCATATGTTTAGTTTTTAAAATATGACCTATAGAACAATGGTAAAATAATTTTTCTTACTCAAAATGATTAGAAAAAATTCTGACTACATGGTTGAGGTCTAAGATACGTGTTCTAACCTCTAGTTCTACTGAATCCTAGAAATGTCTAGTGCTTGGGATGACCTTTCTTGATGCTTTATTTAAGGTTTCAACTTTCAACTTGAGTTTGAAGTCTGTTATTTTCTTTCTCTGGTCAAGTTCTGTCTGTTAATTTACAGAATAATAGTCCTTTATGGAAATTTAGGGCCCGTTTATGTGTTTATTCATTTCCTGTTTTTATTTTTTTTTTTGTTTTTACTCAACCCATGCCCAACTTATTGCTTCATCTCTTTTTCAGATGCTGTAATCTAGTATAAATAAAAAGATTTGCTGTTAATTAGTAATCCTCTAAAACTCATTGTGTTATGAGCTTTACTTAGTCTAAAACCAAAGCCATTTGTTTTTGCATTGTTTATCTTTTTTGTATTTGTAATTGATAATGGTGAGACTTAATTTTTCCCTTCAAATTTGAGGCCTATTTATTTATTTTTTAAATGTGAAATTTTAATTAAAAGTGTTAAAAAGCATGCTTGGGCCCTCGAATTCTTTTATTTTAAGCTATATTTTGATTTTTTTATGGAAAAATTAGTGGCGGTGCTGTGGCAACAATCAACATGACTTTTTTGAAGTTTTTTGGAATCTTTAATTGGAGAGGAATGATAAACATTCAGGCAAATTTTAATTTCTCGCACTTGCTTTCCTATGGTGTTTGGTTAATGGCTCTTGTAACATGGTCTTTCTATATGAAATGGATTTGTAACTTGGAAGGGTTAAGTTGATTTGATTACTCCCCTTTGTTTGGTTTTTCTTTTGGACCTTTTTTTTAAAGGATAGGATGCCTTACCCTCAATCATTGTACTTAATTCCATTATGACCAAATTATTCTTTTGTCCACAGGAAGAAGTATATACAAGAGATTCCTGAATTTAGTTTTTTGTTGGATGTGCAATCACTTAATTTCTGCTATTTTCATTTCTTGCACCTTATTGATCTGTTTTGAGCTTGATCTTATCAATCATCACAACTAAACACAGCTGGCACTTTTCTCCTTTTTTTGAAGTTGAAACTTTCTATGAGTATATGGACATAATGCATACAAGGTTCTACACCATATGTTTATTTATTTAACTTATTAAGCTGTATTACCTTTGTGATCTTCAGTGGGTTTATTTGTGTTATGAAGATTTCCACCAATTACACCAAAATAATGCTTTTTGCCAATTAAAAAATGGAAGAAATTTTTACTAGTAGTAAATAGATTTTTTTTGCTCTCTGGTTGAGCCATGGACATCTTTTGTACTACTACTGGTTTGGCATAGAGCAAAAGTAGCTCGCATGTTGGTTGAGGAGATTAACTTGGAAACAGTATGAAAATGGAGCATTTTCTAGCATTTTGATACAATGGGCATCGATGTTGGAGGAATAAGAATAGAGTCATAGATTCACCTTGGTAGCATATGCTTGCTCTTGATCTTTTGTAAATCTTTTCAACTTAATACACTATTTCTTTGGATAGTTGAGTTTTGATGTCAGATTCAGCTTGTTTTTCTGCTTGGCATAAAGTCTATGACAGATTTTACTTGGGTTGGGGACTTGATTCCTCTAAAATGAGGGGTGTATTTAGAGGACAAAGTACAATTACAGCAAGTTGATTAAAAGGTTAATGTGAGTTGAGATTTCACAGTCTGTTTTATACATGCTGTATTTTATTAAAGTATTGACTGTTGATTTTCGAAAACCAATGATTAGAACTGTATTTTTGACCTCTAAAGCGCATTTCCTCAGTTTAGAGAAATCAAATCCTTGGGAATGTTGTGGTGTTTGATGGTGTCTTTTTTTAACAACAAAGGCTGCTAATTTGTATCTGACCATTTTTTGTAAGTTGTCTGAAAATCAAGTTTCTTTTGATAAGCACACTGGGGATTTTTTTCAATGCTTTTGATAATGATAAATGTATTTAAATTTCCGCTGTTGATATTTTAAAGTTTCTGGACCTGGTGGTCGTTGATATAACATTTTTGGTAGAGTTGAATGCATCTATGGTCTTTTGAAATGTTTTCAGGAGATGATTGGATAGTAATCTAATTCACAAGGGTCTTTGTAAAGGAACGTGCTTTGGTTGTTAGAGATGAGCAGGTTTCAATTAATTCTAATTGAGGAATGAAAACATTGAATTCTCAATTGTGATATATTGCCACGGAAAAAGTTAGCTGGTGTGGACTAGTGATTTTTGCATATGCCACATCAGCAATTTTTTTGCATTATTATTTCTTGTGTCAGGATCCAATAAAAAGTAGAATAAGAATACAATTTTGGGAACTCAATTTAAAGAGGCAAGGATCAAGACTTGTTTAAAATTGCGTTACGGGGCCATGTAAAGCATGTTGTAGTGATAGGAAACCTTGAGATTATGTTTCTATTTTCATTCAATAGTTCTCTTTATATATTTAATGAGTGCATTATAAATGAGACCATGCTACTATTAGTTTGTCAATTACCGGTCTAGTGCACCGTAGGGATGACAGGAGTTAGGGTGGGAAGTACCTCCCTATCCCTGTCTCTATTATTTCCCTACTCCTATCTCCTCATGACCCCATCCTTGATTCCCTGCGTTAATATTTTCCCATCCCCGACCCTGATTCCTTGAAGGTCCTCGTGGGACCTTGAAAGTGTAAATATTGATTATAAATATTCAGCAAATTCAGGTCTCCTTCAACAAATTCCAAATTGTAAAAGTTGTAAAAAATAACGTTTATATATTAATTATTAATAGACACACTTTTAGAGAGAGAATGATTCTCATTTTAAAGATGTGGGGATAGTATTGTGATTATGCATACATATATGGGCAGTCAAGAGTAAAAATTTCTGATCACATTGTTTATTAAAGTCATGTACACGTATCTTATAATTTAGACTTTTCAAATAAAATCTTAAAGAGACAATATTTACTTATTATTTACACTTCTCGTAATTATTTTTAGCCGAACTAGAGTGATTTTTCATTCTTAATCCCAGGATCTGGACAAGTTTGAAGCCCGTAATTCTATGTATTCGGCTGTACTATCTTTATGTATTCTTACATGTGTTGATTGTGATGAAAGTTTATAAACTTTTTCCTTGTTATGTGTATTTTGTTTTCATGTTTTATTATCTACTTATAATTGATTCAATACGTTGCAATTTGTCGTTCAACTGCAGTGAAGTGGATGGATCGGATGATGAATTTGATAGTGGAAACGACAGAACTTGTTCCTGTGCGATTATGTAAATTGGAGTTTCATTAAGTTGATAGGTTCATCGGGGTCATTCACTGTTAACACAACTCATCACTCGCTACGAGGCAAAAGAGGCAAAGGTTTCAGTTCCGTGGAGATATATTCAACCAATACCTTGCCTGAGTGATGCGTTTGTTATTGCTTGCTGCGGCTTTAAATTTTGCTCCTCTGCATCAATTTGTATAATTCTTGTCATGTGTGAATTCTTTGCCTTTGATTCATCATTTTTATGCTACTTTATGTTCTTATTTTATGGATTAACCGAGTTTTCTTTCTATGCTCTGGCGTTTTCTAGAAGAAAGATAATATACAGATGTAAGATTTTGTAAAAAACCAGTGTGGCAACTTGGTAACAAACTTATGATGAGACGGGGATTGTTAAGGTGTATTATCTGTTGAGAGGATAAAGAAAAGCGCATACTGCTGCAGTTGCTTTATAGCAGTTTTCTTGCAGTCGGGCTCGGATTTGAAATACCCTTTGTGTCCTATTTTACTTGACCGCTCTCATTTGAAGTACCCCTGCAGCTCCAACTTGAATGGTGTCATTAAGATCTAATCAATTAAACTAATTTCAGTTGTTGTCATAATCATTGATTTAAATTTATTTAAAATTAAAGTACATTTTACTGCAGCGTTTAAAAATTGTTTTAGGATAATATATTATTATGTTATTTCAAATATTTTTTATTAAATGCACAGTATTATTAATTATTAGTACATAATTGTAGTCGAACTAAAACAAGTCTCAATATTATCCAAACGGCATTTGACAATAACACATGTTGACTCTAATTTGAAAATACAAGTTAATATTAGACAGGGTTTGGTTGCTAAGGAAACAGGTCATTAAGTACTACAGAAGGATGATTAAAGAAATACTGGAAAACAGTTTTCTTTAGTTATATGTAGGTTATATAGGTACCATAGTTTTGGTTGCTATTTTTTACTTAATGAAGTGTCCATAGCTTACTTTATAATTTTCATTGATTTTCTACAAGTGCCTTTTTACAACGAGAAATTATTTCAATTAATGATATTCTCAGACTTATTTGAATATGTTTAATTAATTAAAATTTAGTTTTAATTACTTGTCATAAATTATAAACATATACTGCCAGTAATCGGTGGAATGGGAAATCTTATACCCATGTAAATAATTAACAAGAGTGATATTATGGTAACTTCACCAGAAAGCAAAAAAAAGGTAATGGGTAATAATTCTATTATGATTGAGGAAACGAAATTTAATCCACTTAAATATAAGCACAATATTTAAAGTCATAATCATACATACAACCAAACCAATAATAAACTGGCGAGCTACTGAAACCAGGATAACAGCACACATATTTATTACCAAATATGGTCGTCCATAAATTTTAAGATTCACACTTAATTTAAGTTTTCTATTTTCATAAAATAATGGGAGTAGAAAGAGAAATTAAAAAAAAAAGAAAAAAAGAGTTGTACTGCGTATTCATAAGTCAAACACTAACTGAAATCCAACGGTTGATGTTTAGCGATTCAAAGAGGTATAAAGAATAACCACCTCATTCATGTCATGGTCTTGCGTCTCTCCACAAAATGAAGGCAGCTTCCAGTGGATACTTGGCCAAACCTTGTCCACACACTCACCCTCTCATTTTGATAAGACGACGCGTCCAACTCTAATGTTCAAACAAAGGCCAACTGCTGAAAAAGTTAAAGGCACACACAAAAAAAGAAAAAAAAAATAACAAAAATAAAATCCAAGGATCGAGTATCACCAATCCAAAAAAGAAAATGTCTGTGACATCTTCGTTCCCATGCATCAAAATCCCAGCTTGTCCCTCCTCTCCTTCATGCACTTCTTCATCAAATTCATCGTTTAGATTTTCTTCTTCCAAACCATATGCTGCTGTCACTGTAAGGAATTCTCAGACTGAAGGGCCTCTGAGAAGACCAGTGGCTCCTCCTGTCAGAGAACCATCTAGTAGCATCCCTCAGCCCCTGAAGCCTTCTCCTCCTTCTCAGCCTCCGCCCCAGAAGGCTGCTCCTGTTGTTGGAGATGATAAGAATGTCATTACATTAGAGTTTCAGAGGCAAAAGGCTAAGGAGCTGCAGGAGTACTTCAAAAAGAAGAAACTTGAAGAAGCAGATCAGGGTCCTTTCTTTGGATTCATTGGCAAAAATGAGATTAGCAATGGAAGGTAATTTATTTATTTATTTATTTCTTTTGGGACCTTTCAAAGTTGGAGTTTTTCTTATGTTGGTTTATGCTAAGTGCAGTTTTTTTTAGTGTCAGTAGAACTAGTTAATTGTGAGCTACTATTTATTTGGTTGAATGTTGGGGGTGATGTGGTGTTGATCAAAATTTTGGCTGAACGTTGATAGTACTTCTAAAATCGTTTCATTTATGTTCTCCCCCTTTTCTTGACAAGGCTATACATGAAAAGTCATTATTCTGAAGCATAGTATCTTTTCACTGTGATGGTAATCTTAGATCTGTAGTTATGATGGAGTAGGAAAATCAAGATGATAATAAGAAGAGATCACTTTATCTGTTGTTTGCGAACAATTTGTAACTCTAGGTTCCCTTCTTTATATTTTCTTTCATTATTTGGAATGACAAACATTGTAATGTGTGTTCGGTTCAATTTATTTTGAAAAAATAATTGCTTATCTTCGTCAACTTTGTGAAGGCTTTTGAGAAATAAGCAAATCAAGATCGCTCTGTTATAGTAGATTATGCTAACTAATATTATAATATTACTGTGTTATAAGTATGAGTCTAAGTTCTATATTGAATAGAAATGAAAAAGTTGAATAACATATAAAAAAAAATCCATAAATTTAATGTTTTAAGGTTTTGAGTTGAAGGTGGTGTGATTCTCTTATATGGGTTTGACTCATTTCTCATTGGTAGAGATCTTCCCAGTATTCTTCTTTCGGATTTTCTTTACAAATAATCGATGATTTACAGCGGTTTGGACGAGTACAGTTTAATACATGTTAATACATGTATCATTCAAGTGTGAGTATAATTCTTTCCCTTAAGATTAACGTAAATTAAAAAATTTGAACTATTTTTATTTGGGTTCATTCAGAAGTAAAATGTATAAGCTACCTATATTTGTTGATATTTTCTCTTCTTGCATGAGGGATACCTTAACCCTGATCAAATTGTGAGTCCATGTAAAGCTTGTCCCTTTTCTTCCAGGGGAGTGGTGCATACTTAAGAGGCTCAAGCAGATATAGGAAGGGAAAAGGTGACTTGGTGGAGGATTGAGCCTCCAACATCAACGGCACACCATAGTGTTAAAAGAACTTGTCCAAAGTTTGCCACTTTTAGGAAGTGTTTGAGGAACAATTATTCATGTGTCAGACAACCGAATACATTTTTTTCGCAACATTCATTCTTATGATGATTAGTGTTAAACACAGGGAAACCGTGTACTGAACTGAGTATAGTCCTCGGGGATTATGTCCAAATAACACTTTTCAAGTTGAACAACTATCTACAGTTATGTTTGGGATGAAGGCAACTTAACATAAAACAAGAAATTAAAGCTTTTTGAACTTTCTTTTAGGAGTTTAAATAACCAGTAAGAAGGCAAAAACAAGATAAAGTTACTAGGGGATTCATTTCTCTTGATTATGAAACCAGACACTCCCTAGATAAAACATCCTTTCCAATTCCCTTGTTGCAGATCAAATTCCTTAAAGTAGTTATAACCCTGGTTTCTTTTGTACAGCAACTTTACCCAAAGTCTACTAACAAGTCAAGTTTTGTAGGTCAAATTAAGGATGTAAGGTCATAAAGTTTTATGGATTTCAAGCAAAGATCACACGAACAAACTATCTATATAGTTAATTTATTCATAGTCATGCTCATATCTCACTGTTCCTAGCATAAACATGAGCCGAATCAACAATTGGGTGGTGATCAAGCATCAAAAATATTACACAGCAATTGCAAATCAAACAAAAGAAAATATTCATAGAATTACTCAATTAAATTAATTTAAATGTTTCATTCTTTTTAATAATTAGCTTTTGAGGATGGATTCCCTAAGGGCTTGGATACCAATGAATTGGTGTTGAAGTTGGTTGTTTTCTACCAACGAAGTAGAGTTCTTACTCTCTTTGTCAATGATGCAACTTTATATAGGTATGGACTTTTACTGTGTAAGTTTTTAATTATCACCTACTCAAATAGACTCTATTTCTTCTATATGAAAGGACATATAGATTTGCACATTTAGTTTCTCCTTCAGTAACTTGACTGCGTATGTATTCATTTTGAGATAATACATCAGATCTTGCATGAAATATGTTCAAGGTTATGCTTGTTCTGCTCTGCCTTCTCATCTGATTTTCATTCGGGAATTTTGTTTCAACAGATGGGCAATGTTTGGTTTTGCTGTTGGACTGCTAACAGAGTATGCAACAGGCTCAGACTTTGTTGATCAAATAAAGATCCTGCTCTCCAATTTTGGGATAGTAGATTTGGAGTGAATACCACAAGATTATATATACTGTCAATAGTTTCTTGTAGCTTATCCTAGCACAAACAATGTTCATCAATTTGTTTCATCTTCATATATAGCAAGCAATCTTGCTTCTTTGTCTCACATTTATGAAATAACAATAATATCACCATTTTCCTTTTCCCTTATGCTCAAAGTCTTGCTATAAATATGGTAAATTAAGTACCAATATGCTCTGACATGATTGACTGATAAGCAAGCATGCATCTTAAATTTGTGATTAATCCATGTATATGGTGGAATATTTCTTAGAAGAAGTTAGTTAATTAAATAAATCTTAATTTTTCGGAAAATTATTTAGAGGAATGATGTTTTGATAATTCGTTTTTCATATTTTGACAAATAATTAAATAATTATTAATATGTATAAATAATATTAATAATCAACATATCTCTAACCCTTGGATGCAATAATAATTATGAATGATGGTACTAATAATGTATTGCATTTCATGAGATGTAATATTTTCAATCATAATTTAAACCATAGACTATTCTCTATAGGAACTGTATTGTTCATTCCCCTGTCTCTTCACACTTTGAATCTCTATCCAAAGAGTGTATTACACATTGTGTTGTCATAGTTCATTACTTGTCAGCACTTTTTGGTATAAATAGGAACACTGTATCTTACACATTTTTTTTTTTCATATGAACTATTAATACAATGAACCTATTGTATTTTTCAAGATCTATAATGTTTGGTCACATCAAATGGGTGTGACTTTCTCAAAATGAGTGTAAAATTGTATATGAATGCATGACATCTTTACACTATTTTAACAAGCATGACAAATTAGAGAAGTTTGAACATATATTAGCATTGGATGATGTGTCCAGGGACGAGTATTGATAACTTCATAGTTAACCACACCATTTTCGTGGTTTTTATTTTATTTTTTGCTTGAATTTTATTGACAACGACATTAGACAAAAATAGAAAGGGCACAAACATTTATAATTTAATACCAAAGGCCTTGTATGCAGAGCTTGGCTTTTGAGTTTACATCAATTTTAGATGGAATGGATTAAAAAATAAAATAAAATTTGACAGTTATGAAAGAATGCCTCTAGCTATTTTTATGGTTTTCTAAATGTCTATATACCTTTTAGAGTGATGGTTGCATGTATGTATAAAGGGGTTAATAAACTTATTTTCATTTTTTATTCTCTTCTACTTAGTATTTATTGAGAATTTCATTCAAACAATCCATATATAATTTCTCTTTAAATTGATTACCTCAACCAAAATTGGTACTAAGCCATGAGAGAAAATAAATAGATTAAAGAAGAAGATTTAATGATCCTTGAATAATTATTAAAGGAAAACTAAGTTTTTCCTTGATAATTTTTTTAATCATAGTACTAATATGAAATATTCTTTTGTTTTACAATTATTTTTTATAAAAAAAATATACATTGATATAGATATTAAATTCCTGACTCGTGTGGATTGTCATCTCAACAAGGAAGTGCCTAAATGGATTTTAATTAGAATGATTAAAGGTATATTTATTTCGTAACATTTATTTTTTCTTTATTTATTTTATATATTAGAATTTAAAAATATTTCTTTCTTGATTTTTGTAAATAGTATGTATTTTTAATGTAAAACAAGTACATTTTTTGTTTTAATTATTTGTTGACTATAAAAATTATATTCAGTAACCCTAAACCCTAAAAAGAATGATGTAACGGATAGTTTTACTCATTTTAACACTTAGCAAAAAATTGATTTCTAAAAGTTAATATATTGCATAATAAGTTTTTTCTTTACAATTTCTTTTGTAGTTGAAAAAATTGAATTGTTATCTTAAAATGATTTTTAAGTGAGAATAAGGGTCTAAAATCAATAAAATTGAGTAAAAATATAGTACCCACTTGTGAGTCTGATCATAAAATATCAATGTTTTGCTTATATAAGGAGTTTTGCTTATATAAGGAGTGAAATGAAATAGAAAGAAACAAAACAGAGATTATTAAAATAAGAAAAAGTAAAATAAAAAAGTATTTTATAACAATTAAAAATATATTTTTTACTAGTGAGTAGTATAAAACTAAGTAAAAAAGTGAGTTGAAATTTGAGTAGTAGAAGAAAATTAGATTGCAGAAAGATGAGATGAGATGTGATGGTGTGTTAGCATGGATATACGAATCTTGGTGGGTGTCGGTATTCTGCAAAGGTTGCCGGCTGTGGGACCCAACAAAAGAATAAAAGATCGAACATCTCTGCCATACACAGACACGTGCGCCCAACACTCACTCACGCCATTGCCTACTGTCACACTCCATATGTCTCTCCATCTTCAAACTTCAAACTTTCACCCTTTCCTTTCCTTTCCTTTCCTTTCCACTTTCAAAACACTCTCTCTCTCTCTCCCATTCTAAGAACCGCGCAGTCATTTTCTCTCTCAGCGGAAAACCCAAAGAGGAAAACACCCCATTGTTTTTGCCTCACTCAGAGTCATTACCCACAGCAACATTCCAAATGTGCCGTCCCTGGTCGGCTTCCTCCACTATTCTTTGTCATTCTCTATATCTCTCTTTTTCTTCTCTTTGGAGCTGCACTCACAGACGCTGAGGAACACCCGTTATGGGCTGTGTTCAGGCCAAGCCATTGGATTCGGAAGGTCCAGACTACAGGGGCCTAGAGAGGTTGAAGTTGGATAATGGGTATGTCGCAAGTTCTGACTTTGTTGCTCATAGGAGATCCACTGGTCAGAGACATGACCCCAATAAGGACCATCACAGGCTGCATCAGCATCAGAGGGAACAGCCCATAAAGAATAAAGTTAAGTCTGGTGGTGCCAATGATGGTGCTGGGCATCATAAGGGCAAGGTGGTTGGAAGAGAGGGGAGGCGAGTCACGCGTCGTGATGATAAGAAATCGGCGAACAAGTGTTGCTTTGAGGATGAGATGGTAGATGGGTGGCCAAGGTGGTTGGTTGATAATGTTCCTGCACAAGTGTTGGCTGGCTTGGTTCCAAGGAGTGCTGAATCCTACAAAATGATTGATAAGGTCTTTCTTTCTTGGTTCCGTACGAGTTTTGTTTGTGGTATGGATTACGCAAGGATAGGAATTGTATGAAGGGTTGTGGAGAATTCTTAGTACAAATATGCTTTTATAGAAACTTTCTTGTAAAATTATTTGGTTATATTTCTGTGCATAGTGAAGATGGTTAGCTGTAGGCTCTAGCTCATAAATACGCCACATTGGGTTTGAAAAATGATTTCAAACTTTTTTGAAGATGTGGAGTCACTGTTCTGCAATTTATAATCTTCCCTGCTTGTTTCTAATTAGAGTTCCAGGTATCTCCACTTACACTGCGAACTGAGAATAGGTGATTTGAATTTGGCGATTCATGCAAGCAGACAGTTCAATTGTTTGCGCAATGCATGATCGATTTGAAAGCATTATTAATCATAATCTCATACGTACTTAGTTTAATCGAGGTTCGATCAGTTATATCATGAAGATCTCAAGCAATTGAATCATGATATTGATTTCTATCTAGATTACAGATTTTTTTTTTTTCCGGAATGGTATTCAACTACTTAAGTTTTATTGTTTCCAAACTATTAGCAATCTGCAATGCAAGTTTTGTTCAGGTATAGTTCATTTATAACAATCAAAACTGAAGTGCTGTCCTAATTGATAATGGCAGTATGGAGCAAACTAATTGACTTATTTACGTTTTGCAGGTAGGACAAGGAACCTACAGCAATGTTTATAAAGCTCTGGATCGAGACACAGGAGAAATTGTGGCCCTGAAGAAGGTTCGCTTCAATACATCAGAGCCTGAAAGCATAAAGTTTATGGCAAGAGAAATTACGATATTACAGAGACTGGATCATCCCAATGTAGTTAAACTTAAAGGATTAGCCACTTCAAGAATGCAGTACAGTATATATCTAGTTTTTGACTTCATGCTAACAGATTTGGCACGAGTTATTGCTCGTCCTGAAGAGAGACTATCAGAACCACAGGTTAAAAGATTCTCTTTGATGCTTTGGTCGTTTTAACATTTGGACCCTTTTATTCTCCTTAATGATCTTAAAAAGTTAATGTAGGTCAAGTGCTATATGCATCAATTGCTTTCAGGTCTGCAGCATTGCCATGAAAGGGGAATTCTTCATCGAGATATAAAGGGGTCAAACCTTTTGATTGATAAAACTGGGAAGCTTCAGATTGCAGATTTTGGACTTGCCAATTTTTATGGTCCAGATCATCATCAGCCTCTCACTAGCCGGGTTGTGACACTATGGTACAGAGCTCCTGAGTTGTTGTTAGGTGACACAGCCTATGGAGTTGGTGTTGATCTGTGGAGTGCTGGATGTCTCCTGGCAGAAATGTTCAAAGGATTCCCAATCATGCCTGGCAGAAATGAGGTGATGAAGATAATGGCTTCCTTTTATCTTCAAGTATATTTGGCTATTTCTGAAATTCCTTTCTTTTTATGCTGTCTTTGATTTTTGTTCTGTATAATTTTGTGTTATGTTTTCTGCATTTCTTACTGACTTCAATTTTCTAGATCTGCTAATCACGAACTTTCCCTGCTTCCAGGTTGAGCAAATTCACAAAATTTTCAGGCTATGTGGGACACCATCAGAGGAGTATTGGAGAAAATTGAAACTTTCTATAACTTTTAGACCTCCAAAGTCTTATAGACCCAGCCTTGTAGAAACTTTCGGGGATCTCCCTCCATCTTCTTTAGGTCTTTTATGCACTTTGCTTGCTTTGGATCCTGCATTCCGTGGAAGTGCATCTAAAGCTCTTAAAAATCAGGTTAGCAAAGAGTAAAGACAATAATTGCTATTCCTAAGTTATTCTTACTCCAAACCGTTAAACTACGCAATGCACAATACATTTCTATAAAGATTGAATCTTTTTCCAGTTGCAATTTCTTGGCTATGAATTTTCAATTTGGCATACCAATTTGCGATTCCAGTTGCCAATTAATAGAATATATATCTTTAATGCGCATTTGTGTGTGTTAATGGTTTAATAACTTTGTGCATTTTTTATTTGACTAATCATCTTCAATGAAAATTACATTAATATAGATTTAATTTTCTCGTGATGATTCTGTAGTGGCTCATTATCTTGTGGAACTAGTAGATATAGAAAAACACACACAAAATGTACAATAATATTAGCAGCTAGGAAATAATTAAACGCCTAAATTACTCCAAATTTCCAACGTACGAGTGTCTTTTGGTGCAGTTTTTCTTTACAAGCCCATTGGCATGTGACCTCTCTGGTCTGCCTGTAATCTTCAGAGAGGACGATGAGCATGTTCAAGCCAACGAACAGATCAAGTACGTATTTTTTAGCTATAAAGGTTTTGAATGGCTTCAGTCATTTTATTACACATACAAATCCTTCTTCTGTTACATAAGTCTACATGTATGCGTGACAGTGATTAATGGTATATCTCTTATTTTCATAGTGAGGGTGAGCCATATGGGTAATTCTGTTTTCAGAATTTAGCGAAGTGTTTCACTTAATCTTGTGAAGAACTATTGGATGCCATTATTTTTATCCTGTATCATGAGAGGCATTTGGCAATCTCTTTCCCATCATTCATGTAGTTCTATTTTGAATTTCCTAGAAATTGGGTGCAAGAAAATGCCAAATGCTTGTAATCTATATAAATCCTCTTTGATTTTTGGTGAACAAGAGAAGGGAGATTCTAGGCAACATTTCTTGTGAGAGCAACTTCATATACGCACCTTGTTCCAAAATGGACAACTAGATTAACAGTTCATACATAACTTGCTACATATTGGTATTTGTAATTGGAGTTCGTGATCTGACGTATGTTTATGATATGGAACTTTTGTTCAACATGTGGCATTGAACTATTAATCCAGATACATTTGCTCAAATGTAGCGATTATATAAAAAATTAGTCTTAAATTCTTAATTTTAGTACTGGCGTCAGATATCTTAGTGTTTTGTTGATACTTACAGGTACATGAACTCTAAAATCAGGCGTTCTCGTACATATCTGGAGCGTCGTAAAAATTCAGCATCTAAGAGGCCAATAGAGCATACTGTATCTTCTAAAGAGGTATTGAACCTTGTGCTTTAGGACTTATACGAGTGACTAATGAAAATTTGAGATTTTCCCACTCTCATGCTTGTGGAGTTGGATTCAAATTTTTGTTTTGTCCACTTCCCCGCGAAGTTTTCTTTCTCTGTAGCTGTGGTTGTGTTGACTTGTTTCTCATTGTGCCAGACAAAGTGTTTGCTTGGAACACTTTTTGAGGTTAAAATATCTCTTTGGTCCACGCTGGTTATAGCTGGAATATTGCTCAATGTAGACCATATGTTAAAATAAAGCTGATGCTATGTCTGCAGGGACATAGCACCAAAAGGAAAAAGATAAATGCATCAATAATTTAAACCTACAGATGTTGTACTGTATTGTATGTCTTCATATTTATAGCTTGATCTTTAGCCATAGTTTTCTTGTTATCATTTTGGTTATGTAATGCTAATATTGTAACTTATTTGATGTATGTTTCATTGATGTATTACTGTCACATATTGTTTCAGGAATTGGTAAGGAATGCTAAACCTGAAACTTTTGCTCGAACTGAAGACATGGATAGCACAAGTAGTACCTCATCTAGTGTAAATCCTGGAGGGGCTAAGGACCAATCACCATTTTTTCTATCTCCATTTGGGGAATTAGATCGAAAGCTATCTCCGAAAACTCACCACCATGTTAATGTTGGTGAAGAAAACATCAAGAACCTTCCTCCATTGCCCAAGTCAAAACCAAATGCTACCAAGAAAGATGACAGAAGATACAGACCAGACCAGTTTTTTAGGTCAGCTTCCACGAGAGAATTTAGATACTTGAAAAGGGAGGAACATTTACTGTTGGAATTTCAGGATTAAACTATCGGAGAATATGTGAACCCAAAATGGTTATTTTTATTTTAGCATTTGGTGCAAACTGAAAAACTTCACACATTCTTTTCCCAATTGCTGTGACCTGATTTGTCTTCTCCTAACTTTTTGATTCTTCCGTTCAATAAGCATCAGCCCAAGTTGCATGCTTGTCCAAATCTCTCTGATTAGATTGTAAATGAACTTTCCTATTGTACTATACATTTCATAGGCACAACTTTAAGCAAATGGTTCAATTCCTCTTGAGCATCAAATAATTGATACCATATGATACTGTATATTTATTTATCTTTTTTGTATGCTGCATATACATCTCAAAATTACTCTAAAATTTAATGGCATATCAATTTTCTGTACTATACTGTTAGCCTGTTAATTTTCGAAAATTATTTTTTATAAAGGAAAAAAAGATGAAAGTGAAAATAGGCATAATTTTACCAAGAGAAAAATATAATGTCAATCATTTGATATTTAAATAAAAAAAATTAGTACGGAAATGTTAAATAATTATGCTACTCATATTCTAGTGCCTATATTCATGTGGGACTAACTACACAACAAGATGCTTGCAAGCGTGGACGTGCAAGTGATGTGTACCTAGCATTATTGTGGTATTGAATAAACAACCATCCACGAAAAAAAAAAAAAAATATAAATAAATAGTTCGTTTTATTATCGAGAGAAGAAGCTTGCACTGAATTGTTCAATCTTTTGGTCCTGCTTTTTTGTAAAGGAAGAAACTTTCACGCAGGTACTGAGAAAATTGTCAGCTCGGAAGAAGGAAGAAAGTGATAAATGTAGAGCTAGAGACATGCAATTGGGTTTGGAAGTTGCAATTGATTGTTTTGCACTTCTGTATCAATAATTAAAGCCAGTATTTGCTTATTCATATCATTATAAAGCCTAGGAAATTTAGTTGTCCACATCATACATGACCATCTGTGAGTTGGGGTGTCACATTCCATGATAGCCCTGTCTAAATCTCTATTATCCTTCCTACTTGTTTGTTTCAATCCTTTGTCGTTTTCTGTTTCATAATCAATTGAAAGACTCCAGTCATTGAATTTGGATTTCAGAATTTTGAAGTTGGATACTGAGTTTGAAGGGTTAAAGTTGCTAATACGAAATAAAGAGATGGTTATATTAGAAAAAGATAATTATGCACAACATATTAGTACTCACACATACAAATCTGGTCAGAAACTATGCAACTCTTTTTTAATTACAAGATTGCAGATATTGAAACATGGTATGTATATTCATAAACAATTAATAAATATGTACATGTCTTGCAAAAGTGAACTATAAACGTAAGTTGACTCTTATTCCTTGAAGCAGGGAATGTTTTAAGTTACTTCATTAGCTGTATTGGATAAGCCTCAAATATGTAGTTTCTAGAATAAACGAGAAAGCAAAGGTTTACTGTTAAAATTGTAGATTAGGAAACCGTATTAAGATTTTTACTATTTCAGATAATTGGATAAGAAGTTCAGAACATAGATCACACATCCGAAAGAGAAGAACTAAACAAAGAAAAGAGTTTATTACTAATCACAATTTTTAGAAATATTTTGAATCCTTGCTTGTTTGATACAAAGCATGCTAGTTTGCTCTCTCCCTCATACCAAAAGACCAGCCAAGAAACCCTTGATTGCAACAAATATAGGTTCCAACCCAGCTAGTGCTCTCTCATTTTTTATGCATAACATCTTACCTCACAAATACACCACTGCAATGTTTCCTTCATAAAGGTCTTACCTTCAAAGTTGATATTACTGAACACATGCTAAGCAACTCCTACGGTTGGTCATAGTTCACACACCATAGCGAATGTCACTGAACTTGTTCTTGATCCACTTGAAGCTGTTTCTGACACTTGTTTTAAGCTTTCCTTCCACTGTCAACACATTATAGGCCTTGATTCTCTTCTTCCTCTTGAGCTCTGGATCATTTGACGCACTAAACCCACTTCCCTTCTGGGTCGGTCCATTAAAATTATATGAATTGGACCGATCTGTGAAACCAAATTCAGTGTAAGAACAGGAGTATTCTGGAAAAGACTTGCTTTTCTCCATGATCTAATCCACCAAGTCTCAGAAATAAACCTTCTCTTTGATCTCTCAATGCATGAAACAGGAAATATTTGTATTACATAGGCAAAAATGGACAAGCTGGTAGAGGGTTTTTAGAGGGAAGAGCTGCATCATGATCCTGTGTAGTGGCACCCCATGTGTGGTGTTGGATAGTGCCCTTTTGAGGTTTGAGAATCATTAGGGTCATTGGTAGTGTGGGAAGTGGGGCACACTTGTAGAAATAGGAGATGCCACCATCTACACTAGTGATGACACAATATGAATTCTCATGGCCACCCTTTATAGTGGGGGGTCCCAAGTTTGTTGTTTTATTTAGTTTTTGATACTGAGATAAGGCACTAGACTATGCTTTGAACAAATGCTGATTTGCCATTTGCAAGCTATTATAAATTCACATTTATATTGTTTGGTCGTGCCAAACTTCTAGTGTCCCAACCATTTCTTAATCAAAATAAAATGGGTGTCAAAGTCAGTGGCTTAGTGCTCTGTGGTCCCTGGACTTTCATGCAGATCAAAGATTGAAAAGATTATCTTCATCCGTTTGCTTTGGGTGAGAAATTATCTAATGAGATTATGATCTGCTATACATGATTGACAAGTTTAGTATCATTATTTTTTGCACAAATGGGACAAAACCATCTGTGCTCCACGTTTTCTGATCAAATTTTTGATGAAGTGAATTTCATAAAGCCTTTCCATTCGGAATTATCCACCAAATTTTATCCAACCTAATAATTTTTTCAACACAAATAATTGAGGCTGTGCCGTCACATATGAAGTTGCATGCTCAAACCTTTACTTTCATTAATGAAATTCAGTTTAATAATACGTTATAAAAATACAAAGAGATATCAGAATCTCTGTATGATTTGATTAGAGTAGACTTGTAGTGATTACAGATTTTAGAAAACTGAAAACTAAAGACTCTGAATCATGGTAGACCCACATGTATTATGGTATGGGTACAAAATCAACTGGCCTATGAAAGCTTTGGTTCTCCGTATTCCTATAGGCTCCAAAATATATTTATAGCTTCTAAATGAATCACTTGGTCGATCTGGTCTACTCAGCAATCAGTATCTTCATGAATCTTCTCAAGTTGAAGAAGAAAAGATTACCAAAATGAAATGATAATGGCAATAAACAAATAAAATTAAGTCAAATATAGTCTGCATTCTTGGGGAATAGGCATCTTATCAATTTGCTGTCTTGAATCCAAAAAGTAGAAAACCTAGCAAGCCTCTACCAAAAGAGATTCCCAAAAGGGACCTTGCTTATTTCGGAATACCATAATGGCTTAATTGATGGCTCATTTGAGCAACCAACCTATGCATGAAACGTTTATGCTCCCCTCCTGTTCCTCTTTTACTTTTCAGCCTATGCTAATGAATATTCTAATGTTCTGGTTTTACATTTAAGGGAATAAAATCCAATATTTTACATTGAACACCTATGATATTTATTTAAAAAACTTACTTAAGTCTTTATTCTCTTTTAGGTTAAAGGATGTGTAGGTGTAGATTACTCTAAACCTTAAGGTAATTTTGTAACTGTTGAAACTATACATGTACTTGCATGGATCCAAGTGAAGACAATTTAAGAACACTCCACAGAAGTACGAATATTGTTCATGCTGAAAGCAAATTAGCATGCAACTCATAATTAAGCTGGTTTTGCATTGACTAAAGTTGGGTGAGTGCGTCTTCTCATCAACCTAAAGTTTATTACAGCAAGCAAAGCCAGCATCATGATGCTGATACCAGAAGCATCCCTCCCTTGGCATTTCAGCATGCAGTAACATTAATCCTTCAATATTTAATGACTCGTAACAATGATTGATCCACATTCATTACTCAATTACCTACTCTGATCCAATAATATATGCGATTATTTCATTTTGTTTAGGTTATAAATTCAACTAGAGACTTTCCCCTTTTAGTCCTAGGCATGCAGATAAAGACTTCACATGACAAAACTGTTCTTCATATGGAGTGGAGTGAATATGGTGCAAACTGCAATCATGTTTTGCCAAGCGGCTTAACTCTTTCTCTTTTTCTTTATTTCTTTACACTGTTATGATCATTTCATAAGGGGAAAACTATACATCAAATTAACAGTATGTGATCATACAGAATATGCTTGTGAACATTGCAAAGTAATTTGTACAAACATCTTGGCATGAATGATGATCTTTCTTGAAAAACAGGCATTCTAGTTGAAAGTAGAAGAGTAAAACATAATATTAGTATTATGAGATTATAATCTTTTGTGAAAGTAAAAATTAGAGTATGTTTGATTTGGATGAGAGAAATAAGTAAAATTAACATAAGTTGTAGAGTAAAAATAAGTGAAAAATAAAATTAAGGATGTCACCTTCTTAGTTCCCCAATCTCCCTACAGTATTATTAAGCACCCACCTTCTTGTCTCTTTCCCTCTCTTCCATTTCACTCTCCTTTATTCATTTCCATTCAACCTGATTGCTACTTTCCTATTTTGTTCTTCCCCATCTGAACATGGAGCCAACTCTCATTAATCACCTCAGACTTTGTTTGGGATTGGGATGGAATGAAAAGGAAAATAAATGAGGGAAGGAGAATGGAAATTAAGATTGTTTGAATTGATCAAAAGTGAATAAATAGAGGTGTAAAGATTCTAAATAATGTGACTAATGTAATATTATAATTTGTAAAATAATTTAATATAAAAATTAACTTTTAAAAATATAAATTAAAGTTAAAATATAAAATTATTATTAATTTTTTTAAACAAAAATTATATTTCAAAATAAATAAAAATAAAAATAAAAATTATAATTAAAATAAATTTAGAAAAAAATATTATAAAATTGGGTAGAGAAGTAATTGTGATGAGTGGTTTGGAAAGGATAGTTGGTCCATGAGGGTTCTTGTGGTTGAAGTTAGGAGCGTGGAATTTGGTTGGCTGAAATGTATTTATGAAGCGTGGAATGAGTGTGATTCTCTTCTACCACTTCCATTCGGATTGCTACTAATATTAATGGTTGTCATCGTCATCTTCACTTCACCCCTCTCTGCATTCATTTTCCTCATCCACCTTCCATTTTTCCTTAGTTTCACACCCTGTTACCAAAAATAAGATTCCAGAGAACCCCAATCTGCCAAGTCCAATTCTTCTTCCTCCACCTCCATGACCGTACTTCTATAAAAAAAATTAATTTCTAAAATATTTATATTGAAAGGATTAAAATGGCTTTATGTGATGACATCTTATACAATTTATATTTTAGAAAAAAAAATATAAACTTAATGGAATGTTATTAGTCATTTACAAAATAAAATAGAATCGAATAAGAGTCATCTGATTCGTTAACTTTCAAATCTAAATAATTAAAATTATTTTAATCATTTTAATAGGAGTATTTTAAAAATTAAATTTTTTTTATAGAGGAGGAGAAAGAGGTGGAAGAAGAATTCGTCATCCGCCAAATTACGGACTAATGTGAATCAGGCTCAATATAGACATTTCTATCATTTGGGCCCGATGATCCGCTAATACAAAAAAATATGATGAGAGAAAAATGATGGTAAGGATTATTTGGTCTGAACGGATTATAGGACAGCACACCTATTGCATGGTGGGAGAAAACGTGGAACAACATTATTCATTCAAAGGTACTTCTCCTCAAATCTGTGAGACCCACTTTGCATGACGGAAAACGTAAAATGTATTTCCTATATGAAAACAACTGGATTTTCATAGTACAAAAAGAGATAAAACAAACCCTATATAAATTGAGTTGCAAACAGAAAAAAATTATAAGCTGTTAACACAAACAGAAAACTAGAATTATAATAGAAGATGAAAAAGATGGTAATTTATCTATATGTGTTTTGTTCTCTTCTGAAAAGTTTGGTTCGATGCAATATGTCTAGGATCGTGACTATATTAAATTTCACAAGTTGCAACATCAGCTAAAACACAGTTTTACTTGAGAGGATGATTAGAAAATAATAATTTATTTCTTTAGTTTCTAATAATTCTAAGAATATGTAATAACAATGGACTTTGACAAGCAACTTCGTTAACCTCGTTTGAATTCTAAGAAATGTTTTACAATCTTTTAAGAAAAATAAACATTGTGTTGGCACATCTTTTATATATCTGAGAATTACTTGAGTGACTTTATAATGGTGAATTATGAAGTTCCGACACGTCTCTTAAATAGCGTTTCAGGGTTAGTTGAGTGCGTGCAACACATATCTATGAGGTGTTCAATTGTATTTAACAATTTTAACTCAGTTTTAACACAACTTTAAAAGAGACTAATAAAATAATTTTTCTAATCATCAATTTCCATGGCTTCACACCATTAAGGAACCTTCACAACTTCATCATAAGTCTTGAGCTTAGGATTAGCAAACAAGACAAAATTATATCAAAGTTGTTTTTTTAGAAAGTCTATTACAATTAAGAAGATATATATATATATATATATATATATATATATATGATATTTTTTATTTTTTGTATAAATGACATTGGAGATATCATGATTATAATCATTAACAAAAGTTGGAACTCTTGTGGATCTCCTCTTAGATTATCCGTTTGTTCAATTTGAGCGTGTGTATTATCATTAATATTGTTATGTTTAGGAGGAGTTTCAAGAAAAAAAACTAAAAACACTTTGTCTTTTACTATTATTAGACTTAACATTTTGGTTTCTTTTATATGGAAATATGTTTTTATATATATAATATCTCTAAAGATCAAAATCTTTGGTTTTAAAATCAAGAGCAACATATCCTTTTGTTTTACCTTTGTATCCTATAAAATGCATTTCCTAACTCTAGGATCAAACCTAGACCTATTTCTTTTAAGAGTAACAAAAACTCTCATATTCAAGGGCATGTAACTTTTTGTGAAGAAGTTCATAAGGAGTTTTTTTTTATAATATTAAAATGAATCCTATTCATAAGATGCACAACATGCATTAAGGCATAAAACCAAAAACTGGAAGGAAGATTTGATTAAAATAAAAGGCTATGAGTGATATTAAGTATGTGTTGGTGTTTTTTTTTGTTGGAGGATCTTTACACAACTAGTTTGATGTACAATTTCCATCCTAGTATATAATTCATTTTAAACGAATTTTTGCCCATTATCACATCTAATGGTTTTAATCTTAGTATACTAAACTTATTCTAAACTAAGGTAATAAAATTTAAGAAAGCAGTTCTAGTTCCAGCTTTACTTTTCATAAGAATATCAGAGTACATATACAATAATTGTCTATAACAATAAAGAAAAACTTATGACTATGTATAGAAGAAATACTGATGGGACCCCATATATAAATGTGAATTAATTTAAGGATACGAGTTGAAATATTATCACTTTGAGTGAAAGATAATTTATGTTGTTTAATAAGATGATACAATTTATAAGCAATATTTTTATCGAAATGTATATAAAGAAACATGTTGAAAATGTATTGTAAAACACCACGATAAGGATGTTCAAGCCTATGATGTCAAATATCCATATTATAATTAACATCATTATTTTTCCAAACCAACAAGATAATATTATCAGCTTGCAAATAATAAAGACCATTATATAAATCAACAATTCTCTCAATCATCTTCTATGGAGTGATATCTTGGATCTGACAAAAATGATGAGAAAAAATTAGTGTGCAATTCAAAGAATGAATCATATATTATAAAATCAAATTGAAGTTAAATTCATATATATAAAGAACATTATAAAGAGATGTTCAAAGAAATGCACGATACCAAAATAATTGGCTTATAACATGAGATCGATTAAGAAGTTGAACAAGAATGGGTTTAATTATACAAAAATTGGTAAAATGCAAGTACAAGTAACACAATTAGTGACTCCAATATCAACAATCCAAAAAAATTTAGTGTGTTTACCTTTCTCATAAGCTAGCATTGTAAATCACTAACAACATTATTTGATTTATGTGTATACTTGATCTTTGATTCCTGTATAATTTTCCATTCTTGTTGCATTTTTTCTTGTGTGAATTGTGTTGACTGATGATTAGTATGAGACTTGTACTAGGATGGAAAATCATGTTTTGAAAAACATTATTCGTTCTTGTGATTCATTTTGTTTGTTTTCCAAAACTGGAATTACATCCTTGTATTTTTCAATTGTGCTCGTCACACTTTTCTTTCCAAGTTGCTTATAGTGATTCTGATTCTGAATGCTAATGTCATTTATAACACTTTTACTATCAAAATTAATTCCTACTGGCACGATTTCGGAATTAAATTTTTTTTAACGTATTACACCAGAATGGGAATTTTGCCAAGATACATTGTACGTGTAATGAACAATTTAAAGAATAAAATTGTTTTTCTCAGAAAAACACTATTATTATATACACGAAGGTATTCATAGCTTCAAACCAAAACGGACAGAAACCTAAGAGGAAGTAACCAAGTCATCAGAATCGATATCTTAATTTCAATTCTGTCCTATTACTCACTATTTATTTTTACCACAGATGTAAAAGTAAACATGCAAAGGAGAAGCTCTCATTCAGATTTTTCAATTTATTACAACTGAAGTACGTGTATATAACTAGGAACATTAGACAACAGTTCCTTAATCCTTCAAAAAAAAAAAACCTCAAAAACAAGAAACAAGAAACAAGGGTTTACGCATTATCCATGGTTTATAACACAAACAACAAACACGACCCGGTTACATTTCTATGAATTCTTGGGCCACATTTTCGACGAAAGAAGTCAAGGAGGCCTTTCTATTGGCATTCCTGACGGAGCAGTTGGCACGAATCTCCCCTTGATTTCCCGTCAGCACATTGAGCTGGCCCATCTTCAGCATGGCAAAAACAAACTTCTCAAAGAAGAGACTTTGGTTCACAGCAAAGCTGGTGACAATGCCTCTGGTCCTCCTATCGGTGTACAGGTCTTGGTCGGAGGTGAACAGGCCCTGTCGGTTCATGAGGTCAACGTAGTACCTGTTGTCGAAGGTGTTGGGGGATCGAATGTCCAACACTGTGGTGTTGTCGGTGGTGTTGGTGGGGCAAGTGAGTCTGAGGTTTTTGCCAAAGGTTTGGTCCATGACAGGGTCCTGTGAAGGGTAGAGTCTGTTGGTGAAAGAGCTGCAGTGGCTGATGCCTATGGTGTGGCCACCAGAGAGGGATACCACATCGGTGGGGTCGAGGTTTTTGGTGGCAAGGGAGTTGAGGATGGTGGTGGTGTTGCTTGAGGGTGGTGGAAGGTTCTCCAATGTCGCTTGTCTAGATGCAAAGGTTAACCCATCTCTCCTTCCCAAGGGAATCTTATAGTCTGGTCCTCCTGACTGTGATTCATAATAAAGAAAGAATTTGGATACATGATCAATACACAAAAGGAGAAAGAATTTTCTTGCTTTATGAAAGAAAGTGTGAATGGAGAAAAAGTAAAAAAAAATAAAAAATGTTGATGATCGTTTAAGGGTATGGTTGAATTGAGTCACTGAACATCCTTTATGTATTATTTTTCCCATGAATATGAATGATTCCATTATGTATTTTATGTATTATAATGTAAAAAGGAAGAAGCAATTACATTTGCATTACTTAATTGAATAAAACATGGGTATTTAAGTATTCAAGTGACACATGACGAAGACCAAATCATATTTTTCTATTTTATAATAATGATTTTAAAAAATTATATTTACCATACTTTCCGATAAATTAATATGCAAACTCTGAATAATAACCAAAATAATGTTACTTACAAGGAAAACAGCATCGCGTGCAGCGAGGGCAGTGATGTCTGAACATGAGACGACTCTTCCACAGCTCTTCTCTAACAGACCACGAAGCTTTTCGATGATCTTAAAAGCTTCAGCTCTCAAAGTCAAGTTTGGTGGCGCATCTTTCTCACTCGGCCCACTTGCTGATCCATCCAACAAAACTGAACCATCACATCCCTACATGTTTAAATTTTTTTCATCTAACCACAGTTAATAACCAACCACACTCATCAATGCATTTGTCAGCATGTTTTCGGTACATCCAAATGAACGAAGGTTTCATAACAGCTAAATGTGGTTAATTTGGCCTAATGACAAGAGACACGTTATAGCTGATTCACACATAACTGATTTATCAAATTCTTACTTCAAAAAATATTTAGTGAAAAAATCTAACGAATGTTTGACTTTGTGTATGTTCTTTCACCATTATTCTGTCTGTAAACTACCTATAAGCATATGTAACATGAAGTTTCGGTAGCAGAAAATGGTGTGTTAACAACCAGAAGATGTTGTGCATGAGCTCCTAGCTTGGCTGTTTCATTAGTTACCTGAACAAAGCAGTCGTGGAAGTGAAGGCGAAGCAAGCCAGCAGCTTGAGCAATGTCGTTCTTGAAGACCTTTTTGAGCTCAGTTCTAACGATAGATTTAAGCTTAGGGCAACTTTTGTCATAGAAGGTATATGATAGACCTCTGGCTGTGGGAGGCCTGGCTTGTGCCTCACACACTTTGATAACGGAAACAGAAAGAAGGATAGAGACGAGAAGAAAGCTGAAAATAGCAGTCTTAGAAGAAAGAGAAGCCATGTTCAAAAGTAGAAAGGTATAATGGCTTCAGGTTTAGCAAGGCATCTCTAGTATTTAAAGAAAAGTAGTGACTCTGAACGATGGACCACTGCGTGTGAATAATAAAAATGGATTTTTGCAAATTATGGTTAGAGAATTCTAAGCAGCCGTGTATTTGGTTGAAGGACGTCTCCAGAGGAAATAAATAGTTAGACAATGACAGAGGCAAGTGGTCATTCACATTGAATGGAAGCTAGCTATTGGCAAGATGAGCATGTGACACGTGGAATATGAGGGTCAATGCAAATGCCAAGTGGGCTGCATGCAAGGGATTTTCATCCTTTGCCTTTATTAGTAGTGGAACTGCATAAATCTTTATTTAATGGGAATGGAAATATAAACTTTTTGATCATGTTTTTATTATTATTATTATTATTATTATTATTATTATTATTAGTAAGAACGATATTAATTATTAAAAATAATATTAATAATAATATCAATAATAATATTAATAGAAATAATAATAATAATAATAATAATATTGATAATATTAAAATTAGTATATTAATAATATAAATATTATTATTATTAATAATAATTTTTAATATATTATTATTAATATTAATATTAATATTAATATTAATTATTAATATTATCTACAAATAGATAAACCTACAAAACTGTATTCATCAGTAATTTACATATAAATTAATAAGTGATTATTTAAAAAAAATAGTAATTATTTATAAATTTTATCTACATATCTATTTGTAAGTAACTATCGACAAATTTTAGTTATATATCTAAATTTGTAAATAGTTATATATAAATTCAAATATACAAGTAAAATTTGTAAATAATAATAATTTATTTATAGATTTTTATGGGTATGTAATAATCTCATATAACTTTAATAATTTTCTATAGTGTGTAGATGGATTTTATTTTTTCTACTTTTTTATTCCATCTCTATTTAGTAAAATAAATTGTTAAGAGGTTATCTATTACATTCTACTTTTATGGTATTTTTTTATGTCTACTTTTAATTAGAACATTTTATCTTTTAATAAATAAAAATAATTTATTTAATAAATTAAATGATTTTTTTATTTCAAAATAACTTTTTTAAAAAAAGATATTTATACAATTTTTAATACTATTTTTACAAAATTATATATATATATATATATATATATATATATATATATTGTATTTAATATATATATATATATATATATATATAAATATATATTAATGTAATAAAAATGTTAATAGATGTGGAAAGACATGTATTTTCCTTAATTATGTAATAAAAGAAATATAATTTGTAACGTTTTCAAATAATATTAACTAAATACTGGATACAACTCTGCTCCAACGACCTATAATGCATATAAATTCGGAAAAAAATACAAAAATAAATGCAACTCAAAAAATGACCAGAAAAATTAATTTCTTTCACGCAAAGAAGTTAGAAAAAGTCTCAAACCATATAAATAAAACAGGTAAATCTTTCGCAATCTATCATTAGGCAACATTTAATTACATTATTCTTTTACTCGCTTTGTTTTCTTTATGTCTCGTTTAATTTTTTTTAATAAAAAAAGGTATAATAACTTTCTAAATTTTAATTAAATAGTTATAATATTTTTACTTTTATACAATAGTAAATACATGTACAAATTAATTAAATATCATATTAAACTTAAAGAAATAATTGATAAAAAAATAATATTATTCTGAATTTTAAAATCATAATTAAATATAAGTAAAAATCTTTCAAAAATTTGACCATTTAAAAAAAAAACAGAGGAAACAATAAGAAAAAAAATGCTCAGATCATTTTTGTTTAAGAAAAATAAATACCCTCCCTGTTTAGCCATCTTCATATAATTTAACCCACACATTTTTTGTGACGATAGATTAAAGCATTGATGTGAAATTTGCATGAAGCTTTATCCAAGAAATATACAAAAAAGGACAAGACTGTGATGCCGTGGTCAAATTTATTTGAAACGTAAGTTTTAAGTTAGGTGAAAGAAAAAGAAATTTGCTTAAAGTATTACATAAATTTGCTCAAAGTATTACATAAATATTTTATAAGATTACAGGTCTTAAATACCTCTTTCAATAAACTAAAATTTCAAAAATAATAAATATTAAAATGATTATTTTTATTATAATTTAAGTATTTTGTTATGTTTTTTTAACTCTTCACTGCTATATTTATTTACATCATATCATAACTTGTTTTCTCTTTCTATTTTTCATATTCCTTTAAAGAAGGACAACAATAAATTTTTCATATTCCATCAATTTCCATTTTTAAAAAAAGTACTTTTATTATAGTGGTCTTCATATAAGCTTTACACAGTGAAGAAAAGTCTTATATACATTATCTCTAATTACCTAGACTTAGGACATGAAAGTTTGTGACTTTTATCTGATAGAAAGTCTTCGACATTTATGAGATATAGGAAAAGTAAATCTTGATGGACTTGAAGGCATGATTGACATCATTCGATGGAAGTTTGGGTTATTGAGTTTGAAACCAAGTTAAGGGACACTATTTGAAGGAAATGAAAATATTATATGAATGAAAATTATAACTATTAAATAAGTTTGAGATTTAATATAATAAAAATAACATCAACAATTTTTAAAATTTATGTAAAAATTATAATTATAAAGTCATTTCGTGAAAATAAAAATGGAGAGATGATCATCCAACATAAGAATAAGTGTCACATTAAGAAAAAAAAATTAAAGGAAAAACTCAGTATTAACTTATATAAATAAAAATAATTTTTAATTCCAAGGCGACTTAACATTAACTTTTATTTCCTGGTAAATAAATATTTTTATATAGATTAGCTAAGAAAGATAATCAAACTATTTAATATAGGACTAAATTAGTAAAAGGACTAATTTTTCATATTTTTATTTACTTTCTATTTTCATTATGTAAGTCATAAATTAAATTATAAACATTAAATTTAAATTTTCTATAATGACGGAGCTATGAAATCATAGGAATAAGGTGATTTTTAACAGAGGGTTAGTAGATGCTATAGAGATTTTTACTCTGACTCAGCTCAAGGGTTGGTGTTGGCTTAAGAATAAGTTTAAGAGAGTTGCATTCTCTTATTCAAACTGACACTTTGCTCCTCTTAAGTGTCTTGATACCCTAGACTAGCTCAAGTATGTTTTTGAGGAGTTTTGCGAGATTGTACTAATGTGTTAGTACTTTTGCTTTCTTGTATAGTAGTTTTGGTTTTTCTGTGTTGTATAGGTGTATTTTGAGTCCATTGTACTGGGATTGGTTTACAAGAGGGCTACAAGGGGTTGGTACTGGAATGGAAGCGTCTTTTTTGTTTGGTTAATAGTTTAGTTTCTTTTCAAGTAGGTGGGCTTTTTAATATTATCGCTAGGTGTTCTACCTTTTTTTGTCTTCGTTTTTTTTTAGAATGGTATCGCTTTGTAGTCCTTCCTTGATTTTTCATTTTGTAAAAGGGTTGGTGCACCCCTTAAATGCTCCTTTTTATTCATTTTATTTTTGGTTGTTAAAAAAAAATTTAAATTTTCTATGAATCTATTGAAAGATGAGAAAATTATATTTAATTTTGATTTTAACAAATTTGGCTCCACAAGTATTTAATTAGTGGTCCAAATGACGATTAAAGTTGAATGTTTGTGATTGCTTGAGTATGTTTATTCATTTTAAAAGTATTTGGTTTGTTTAGTTTTTGGATGATTACGTAAAAATATAGTGTAAAAATTTAATGATTTTATATAACTGTATAATATAGAAAGTTAAAGCAGAATTTTAAATTACGTGATTCTCACGTGTATATCAAAGAAAAAAAATATGTTTATCTATTTATATGAGAGATTATCTTTATATATTATTAGAAATTTAACATATTGATAACTCTGACATCTTCATTTTCCTTTTTTTTTTAATGAAAGATGACTTTTTAATGTTTTGGAAATCTACTTAGATGAATTACTATCTAAAGTTTCACTTTGTTTGATTTACTATTTTACAATTTCTCTAGTTTGATAAATTTAGGACAGAAAAATATATGAATTTATAAAAAAAAATCTTCTTTATTTATTAATGATTTATATAAATATAAATCATATTATTTTTAGCAGTTATTATTAAAAAAATACTCTTCATTAGTTCAATATTATTTTATCTTTCATTTTCTTTCATTATTATTAATTCACTACACATTAATGAAAAATCCTATATACATTATCTTTAGTGTTACACTATACTTAGGACATGAAAGTTTGTGACTTTTATTTGATAAAAAGTCTTCTGACATTTATGAGATATATGAAAAGTAAATTTTGTTGGACTTGGAAGGCATGATTGAGATCATTAGATGATGGAAGTTTGGATTATTCAGATTGAAACCAAGTTAAGGGACACTGTTTGAATGAAATGAAAATTTTGTATGAATGAAAACTCTAATTATTAAATAAGTTTGAGATATAATATAATAAATAATATCAATAATTTTTAAAATTTATATAAAAATTATAATTATAATTATAATTATAAAGCAAATTCATGAAATTCTCATTCAACACAAGAATAAGCGCCACATTAAGAAAAAAAATAAAATAAAAAAAACTAGAGGAAAAACTCAAATAAGTTATATAAATAAACATATTTTTTAATTTCTAAGAGACTTCATTAAATGTAGAAACATTAAATTTTATTCCCTTTAAAGCGTAAATATATATATATATATATATATATATATATATATATATATATATATATATTAAATAAGACAATAAGATAATCAAACCATTTAATATAAAGTAATTTATAAATTAAACTATAAACAAAAATTTAAATTTTCTATGAGTCTATTGAAAAATGAGAAAATTATATTCAATTTTGTTTTTTTATATAAATTTGGCTTAATAAAAATGATTAAATCTAAGGTTTATCTTAGTTTTTGGATATTTATTCACTCATATTTCGTTTGTGTTAATTTTTGGATGATTATGTAAAAATATAGTGTAAAAACTTAATGATTTTTTATAATTTATAATACATAAAATCAAAATATAGAATTTTAAAATTATGTGATTCTCACATATATTAAAGAGAGAATATGTGACTTTTATGTATGAGAGATTATCCTTATATATCCAAAGATTTGATGAGATGAAACCGATTTTTTTTTTAATGTGAGAGATGATTCTTCAATATACTAGAGATTTAATTAGATGAATCACGATCCAAAGTTTTAGGTCTTTCCTTATGTTTTATTACACATTTTGTATTGTGCACAAATGTCATGTTTCTAAAGAATTTTAGGAAATGAATTTGAATATTGTCTAGTTTCATCACACATTCTATAATACTCACTACCTTTATCATACCTAATAACTTTCACCTTTTTATCTAAATGTCTTTGTGTTTCATCCAAATAAATTTCAAAGACATTTACTATTTGATATTTTTCATGTCATAAGTAGGCATAATCATATTGTGGATAGTCATCAATGAAGATGATGAAGTACATTTCTTTTTTGAAAGAATCAACATCAAAAGGCTCCACATTGACAAATATGGTATTTCAAGAAGTTGAGTACTTATTATAATCCCTTATTATAATCCCTTTATCTGTGTTTTGTTTGTTTGTCTTTTATATAATTCACACAAATGTTTAGATCAATAAAATTCAAATCTAGAAGAACTTCATTCATTATTAATCCTTATATCATTTATCTGAAAAAGTTAGTCAAGTGTTTATACCACAATAAAGCAACTATAAAGAGAGTTCATTAACTAAATTACATCTAGTGTTAACATTATGATGCAAAATCATAAGTATTTAAGTATATAAACAATCACAAAAAAATACCAACATCAATGAGAAGATTATGCTTAACAAATTGAAACATTCATCACCAAAATTAAAAGAGTCTTTGATAACATCACTAAATTACTAAATAAATTAGGTACATAAAGAGTTTTAGAAAAATCTAAATAATGTTTAGTATCAACCCTTAGAATCAATCTAACATGTATGGGAAACTTCAACTAAATTTGATTATATATATATAAATAAGCTTATCCTTATTTATGAATCAAGTCTTACTTTGATAATTTCCCTTATTTGTAAGTCATATTTCTTGATGAACCAAAATCCATCCACATTCTATTTATCCAATCCAATTTTTGTAAAACTTTTCTTAATTGTGTTGATAGTTTTTATTATAATAGATAGTTAGTTGGGTTTAAAAAAATGGTTACAAAATTTAAAGAATAAAATGATAAGAAAGTGAAAAGGAAGAATTCCTTTTTTTCTTCTTCTCTTTTTCAACTTATCCAAACCAATGTGGCAGAAAATGGCTTTTAGTTTACTTTAATTTTTTAACTTTTTCAATTTTAGGTTCAATTGATTTGTATTAAATAAAGAAAAATAAATTGTCTACTAATAATACAAAATAATTTTACACTGTTAATTAAATCAAAATTATCATATAATAATAATAATAATAATAATAATAATAATAAATTATTTAGTGATAATGATCTGATTTTTGAATGGATGAGAGTATAAAGGGTGTAAAACTGGAAATCACAATAACAAGAAAAGGTAACGAAGTGAACATAGAAATTAAGGATTACACATAGCAGACACAGTCATTAATTTATTAAGTTAAAAAACAAACATTCCTTAATCTCACATGTGACCGCGTAAATCCACGTCTTCTTCCACCACAGAGGCCACCACCAAACCCTCCTTCTTCGTGTTGGCCACCGAGCATTTGGCGCGAACCTGTCCTTTTTTCCCCGTCAACACATCCAACTGGCTCAGCTTCACCACCGCATCGGCAAAACTATCGAAAAACAGTTCCTGATCGGAAGCAAAGGACTTCACAATCCCTTTTGTCCTCGAGTCGCTAAACAGGTCCTGGTCCGAGGTGAACACGCCCTGGCTGTTCGCCAGGTCCACGTAGTACTTGTTGTCGAAAACGTTCGGGGTTCGCACGTCCAGCACCGCCGTGTTCGGAGACTGCGCCGTCGGACACGTTTTGCTCAGGTTCTTGGCCAAGGACGGGTCGATCGGTGTCCCCGTCTGGTTGATTCGGCTGAAGAATGTGGAGCAGTGGGCCCGCCCGAATGTGTGCGCTCCGGAGAGTGCCACCACGTCGGTGGGGTTGAAATTTCTGGTGGCGAACGTGTCGAGGAGCTGGCCGGTTCTGAACGACGGCGGTGGAAGGTTTCTTGTTCCGTTTATGCTGAAGCTTACACCGTCCTTTCTTCCCAGTGGCACTGCAAATTTTGGACCCCCCGACTGAACCAAAGTGCAAAAACCACCATCAAGACAATGCTAAACAATACTCATTACTTCTTTCATCAAATAGCTAAGACTCTTTCTGTCATACCCTTAGGGCATGCTCTCTCTTCAAATGTGGAGGGTAATAATTAATAGAAATAATATTTTTTTGATTAAAGTGGTATGGTTCTTTGTACCAACAAAAGAAAAAGAAAAGTGTTTTCGTAGTCCAATAGAGGTTAATCATACCCCGTTTTTTTAGGTGCAAGTGCTGTCAATGATCATTCAAAAGATGACTTGGTCAACAGAAGAAATTATTTTATTTAACTTTTGTGGAATATTTTTTAAATGAGAAAAAATACATCTTTATACAACTTTCTGCGCAAATACAGCTTTTTAAATCATCCCACGCTTCAAATATAATGAAGTTGTTATATAATATATACAGCTTATTTTTTTTTTCTTTTAAGATAATATTTTGTTCTCTTTTTCTTATTTTGTATGTATACTCATGAACTTTAATTCCACTTCTGTACTTGTAGGATGGCTTTGGGGTCTTTTTTTTTGTGCGTACTTTCAAGTATAGTAGTGGTTTTACTTTTGAGATAAAAAGAAATAGGAACGTATTAATATACGGAATATGCATGAAATTAGTTACCAGAGAAACCGCATCGCGTGCTGCTAGAACAACCAGGTCAGCGCAAGAGACAACTTTTCCACACTGCTTGTGAACAAGAGATCGAAGGTCTTCAATGGTCTGCAACGCCTCTGGCCTTATCCCTATGTTTGCTGGTTGATCCTTTTCATTTGGACTTCCATCCAACAATATTGACCCATCGCAACCCTTCATCAACATCATCCAAATTTCAAAATATATCAAAACCATCTCTGCATGGAATTCATAACCTTATTCAAGCAATGTTTATGCTACTTATATCCTTAAATGAACTGTTAATATCTTATTATATACAGTATATGAAAAGTAACACGTTACTTAAAAATTAGGTCAGATATAAATTACTAATGAACTTATATTACATGATGAACATTAAAGATAGTAGTAAAGTGTGCAGTTATTACCTGAACGAAGCAGTCATGGAAGAAGATCCTGAGTAAGGCAGGAGCTTGACCACTGTCTTTCTTGAGCACCTTCTGGAGATGGCTTCTCACTATCTTTTCAAGCGTGGGACAGTTCTTCAAATAGAAATCCCATGATAGTCCATCCACAATTGGAGGCCTTGCAAGTGCTTCAGAGGAAGCAAAAAGTAAGCAAGAAACAAAGAAAAAAATGCACAAGGGAGTAGTGCTACCAATGCCACTAACACTAGCCATCATTGATTTGGTTAAGTGCTACTTGAAAATGGAGCATCTATCCACACTTATTTATAGGACTGGGAGCCTTCGTGGTGCCTTCCACATCTTCACTAAGTCTCTTTCCCACTCAATCAGAGAGTGCCACGTGTGTGCTTCCCACTTGTTTCATACATGTGAATTGCCATCATTTTTCAGAAATATTGAATCAAAAGGTAATAAAGTATAAGAAGACATTTAGGGAACAAATAATGGACATGACTAGACAGTAGCTAATATCTACCAATAGTGAATCAATATTTTATAAAATTATGCAATGTTGTACTCTCTATATAGGTATTCAATAATAGTACACACTTTCAAGATATATAATAAACTTTTAAACAAAACATTAGTTTTGTCGTAAAAAATATATTTTTAAAAATGATTTTTATTATTATTTTACTTTATAAATTCATTCATTTGCTTAATACTTTATTTTAAAATTACCTCCATTAAAAAAATAATTTTCGTCTCTAATGCTACTTAAAAATTGAGTTAAAAATAAAACATTAAATTAGTTCATATGATTACAAGTTTTTGGGTTTAGACGTGGTAAAACGGGTTGATTCAATATCTCGTTGTTGCCTAAAAAATGGATGTAGTGGAGATAACAAATTGAAAATCGTGGTAGTTTTTTTTTTTTCAGATTTTTACAGATTAAATTATTTTATTATAATTAATAATTGAAATTTAATTTATAAATGTTAATTATTTAAGTTATAATATTATTATATATTTATATTCTTCAAATAATATAAAAAAAAAGGTTGGTGGGTCAATCCTGTCTTGTCTTTAGTTTTTCATCTTGACAAGTTGTGTAGAACGAAATAAAACAAATTAACAAGTTGAAAACAGTAATCTAACTTACCAAATTTTAACTATTTCGCGTGCCAGCTCTCGGATCAAGGTACACTTTATCACCCCACTTTAAAGATTTAGCCAATATTAAAAAAAAAAGAGCATCTAGTTATTGAAATAAAACATTAACATTATACTTAATAGAAAGGAGGATAAGGTTGACTTGCTTGGCTCCCTGTCGAAATGATGTGGTGAGAATGTACTACTTGACAATAAAAAAAAGGAGTAAATGAATAAATAGTTGAAGCATGTCATGATACATTATGCCTTTAGGATTTAGGGTTACAAATTTTTTCACCCTAGGTAACCATCCTGTTCACATTTCAATATGAATTGAATGCATCCAAATATACAAACAGTAAATGTTACATGAAAAACCTCTTCCAATTAGATTACAAAAAAATGTTGATAACATGAATAAATTTGATTTTACTACTACATTAATTGTATTTGAATTTTAATTATTCATTTCTATATCAAATTAAATAATTACAAATTTTTTCCACTCCAACCATAACTAAATTTCAACCTCTATCTCCAATCATATATATATATATATATATATATATATATATATATATATATATAT